>Ga0067045_1029272_pt1 | contig 22272 bp, 17 predicted proteins | sample TerdegcTABiofilm_FD_59184 | JGI IMG/M metagenome (GOLD analysis project Ga0067045, IMG submission 59184) | Combined Assembly of (Gp0054472, Gp0054536) Wastewater bioreactor microbial communities from Singapore -Terephthalate degrading...
GCTGATCCAGTAATTCTCTTTAAGCCCCGCAAGAATCATATCTATCTGATTGGTATCCATGGAATCGGAGCGGAACCTTAATCCTAGAAGGGCGTAGATAATAAGGGAAAGAATAATTGCCGGTCCGGTGGTGTACATCATGCTCCGGATATGGTCAAAAAGATCGGCTTCCGCAACCCCGGCCGCAAGATTTGTTGAATCCGAAAGAGGCGACATCTTGTCCCCGAAGATCGATCCGGAAATTACTGCCCCGGCGGTTATTGGAGCCGGTACCCCCAAGCCCAAGCCAACTCCCATAAAAGCAACCCCGAAGGTGGCACCGGTGGTCCAGGAGCTTCCCGTGGCCAGGGAGGCTACGCAGCAGACAAAACAGGCAGTAACCAGAAAGATAGAAGGGGAGAGCAGTTTAAGCCCGTAGTAGATCAGGGTTGGAATAGTTCCGGCGGCTATCCAAGAGGCTATCAGCACTCCTACCATCATCAGGATCAGCATGGGAAGCATGGCAATCTCGCAGCCATACAGGATTCCATTCTGGATATCCTTCCATTTGAAACCGTAAAACATTGCCACAATCGATGCCACCACAGCGGCTATGATTAGGGTAATGTGGGTTACCCAGTCCGCGTGGAGTACAAAGATCTGCAGATACATGGCAACACAGAGGAACAGAACAACGATCAAGGCTCCAAAGAAACTTGGCCGTTTTTCCTTTTCCTGTTTTTTTTCCGACATACTAGACTCTCCTTTTTAATGTTTTTCCCGGGTCTTGAGCAGACTGAACACTCTTCGGGATAAGCAGAATACTGCAAAAAACGTACCAAGAAAGGAGTAAGGGGAGTTTAAGTTGAAAATAACACCCCTGGACCCGGATAATCTTCATAAAAGCATCCTTTTCCTCCGGAAAAGTAAAAGATAGGGAAGAAATACCATCTCTTTGTCCCGATAGAACCTTGAATAATAACCCAAAAATGGTTTAATAACCCAGATTTGGGTTGATTCCTATCTTTAGAGACCGCCGGACTCTGTATGTTCTTTATTGGATTTAAGGAATTTACTGATTTTTCTTTGGGCGCTGGATTGACTTATTCCGAGGATCCTTGCGGTGGTGTAACTGTTTTTACAGGAATCGTACACCCGCTGGATAAGAATTTTCTCCACCTCTTCCACCGCCGAGGGCAGAGGGACAATTCTGTTTACCGTAACAGGGTCATTAGACACTACTGATTCCTGGGAGAGACACTGGGTTATTTCATCGCAGGAGGGGGTGTCATTCCTGGAGGTTACAACAATTCTTTCTATAAGATTCTCCAGTTCCCTTATGTTTCCTGGCCAGTTGTAGGCTAATAGCTTTTCCAGAAAAGAGGAGGTTAATTTTACCATTTTTTTATATTTTGTATTGTAGCGGATTAGAAAAAACTGGGAGAGGGGGATGATATCCTCCCTCCGCTCCCTTAAGGCAGGAAGATTGATGGGTATAACATGGAGCCTGTAATAGAGGTCCAGGCGGAATTTATTTTCCCGGACCAGCTGCTCCAGATTTCTGTTGGTGGCGGAGATTATTCTCACATCCACCTCTACCGGTTCAACCCCTCCCACGCGGATTATCTGATTATTCTGAAGGGCATTGAGAAGCTTTACCTGGAGGGAGTAGGGTAGTTCGCCTATTTCATCCAGAAATAGGGTCCCCTTATCTGCCACCTCGAAAAGGCCTGGTTTCCCACCCTTTTTGGCCCCTGTAAAGGCTCCGCTTTCGTATCCGAAAAGCTCCGACTCCAGGAGCAGCTCCGGAATCGCTCCGCAGTTTATTTGTACAAACTTGCCGGAAACCCTTGGGCTTGAGTCATGGATCAGTCTGGCGATTGCCCCCTTACCTACCCCGGATTCTCCTGTTAAAAGAATCGTCGTGTCCACGGAGGCCAAAGTGGATACAAGGTTCATGATCTGCTTCATCTTCTCGCTTTCGCAGATTATCGAGTTGAAAACCTCCGGAGGAGAATCTATCCCCTTCTCCTTCCGGGCAAAGAGATCCTCCAGGTACCTGCTTAGAATTGTTAGTTCCCTTACATCCCTGGAGTTGCTTATTACCCTGTAGATCTCTCCTTTTTCATTAAAAAGAGGTACCCCAGTGGCAATGACAAAATTCCCCTGTTTAAGTTCCTGTATAACTGTAATTTTCCTTTTTTCCTTCAGTACCAGGGAGGTTACGGAAGGGGTAAAGGTACCCTGCTTTTCCAGGTCCGAAACCAATTTGCCCAAAACCTCCTCCCTGGGTATCCCGCTTACCTCTTCGAAGGCCTTGTTGGCGTAGAGGGTAAGCCCTTCGCCGTCGGTTACATAAATTGAATCGGAGGAGTTGTTTATTATCTCTGCCAGTTCCTCCGTCTGTTCCAAGGCGGAAAACAGCAAGACTGCAGCCTTCTCTGCCTTGCTGTCATCGCTTTCATCCTTTCCAAGGATTTCCTGTATTTTAGGGGAGGAGAGCAGCTTTTGGAAAATCTTCTCTTCCAGAGTCATAATATGAGATTATGATAAAGTCCCGGGAAGGCTCTGTAAAGCAATAAATTTCTATTAAGAAGCAGTTTTAAAAAACAAGGTTTTTAATATCGCCAGGATCCTTACAGGGATTCCTTGGGGGTGGGCATCAAGGAATCCTCCGGCTGCTCGGAAAACCAGCGGCAAAAAAGGGCAAGTTCCCTGCCCGCGGCCTTAAGTAGAGCCTGTCCGTTTTCCGCTGTGGCTAAGGCTGGATTTCCCAGCACTCCCGTGGGGGTGAAATCCTTGGTCTCCAGAGCAACCTGAACCCCATGGATCAGCCTGCCCCAGTGGATTACTCCCGCTGCCGCATCCTTGATCTTGTCCTTAGCCACCAATTCCGGGTATAGGGCAAGGATTATGGAGGTTTCCATATCTCCTGCATGATCCTCGGGTAGTTCGCAAAGTTTGGAGATAAGCTCCGGGATCGCCCTGCACCACTCAAAAAGATATATATAAATTCCCTCTTTCCTTAAAATCCGGAGGGTTTGATCCAGAACAGCGGTATTCCCGCCATGACCATTAACAAAAACAAGCCTGTTCAGGCCGTGGCTTGCCGCAGACCGGGCAATTCCCAGGAGATAATCCCGGAGGGTTTCTGCAGAAAGCCATAGAGTGCCCCAGAAATGTCTGTGGTGTTCCGAGATCCCTACAGGAGAACCGGGGAGAATCAGGAGATTCTCCTGCAGGGCAGCCTCTTCCGCTACGGCCTGGGCAGAGAACCAGTCTGTTCCCAGGGGTAGATGAGGCCCGTGGTTTTCCACTGCACCGACAGGAATTAACCCGACAGGTCTTGTTTTAAGAGATTCCTTTACCTGCAGCCAGCTATAGTTTTCCAGCCTTTTCATGCTCCTTTTCCTCCCTTGATCCAGCAATTCCTCCGGTGTAATCGTTTGAGATATCCCTTGTTTTTAATTGTATTGCCGAACCTGTGCCATTACCCCTCCCAGAACACCTTGTTTCTTCCCGCACTATATCATATCTTTCCGGCCCGCGGGGATTTTGGGGCAACCTCAATCGCTGCCCTTGACCCTTATCCCTTTTTATGGCTTTTATTTAACGAGCATCTTGCAAACCAACCTTTTGTAAGATGCTCAATAGATATCCATCATAATCCTTTTTTTGTTCTTTGTCATGGATCCTTTGCTTTTCCTGTTCATAATGTAAGCATCAATACGATAAAAGATATCTTTATGACTCTAAATTAAAAAAAATATTAACATTTTGTGTAACAGGTATGATATATTCCTAGTGTACTTCCAAAGGAAGAGGAGTAGAACGGTGTATAAGTACATTTTAAGGCGAATTGTAATGATGATTCCGGTGTTTCTGGGGGTGGTTTTTATAGTCTTCTCCCTTATGTACATAACCCCGGGAGACCCTGCGGCAATTATGCTCGGGGAATCTGCAACACCGGAGGATGTAGCCCGGCTCCGGGATGAGCTGGGTCTTAATGAACCCTTTTTAGTTCAGTTTTTCAATTATATAAAGGGAGTGATTTTCGAGGGGAATCTTGGAATCTCCTATGTAACAAAAAGATCAGTGTCCACGGATATCATAGACCGCTTTCCCACCACTGCTCTTCTTGCCCTGCTAAGCGCCCTCATCTCTCTGGTTATGGGAATCTTTGCAGGAATAATCTCCGCCACCAGGCAGTACTCCTTTCTCGATTCCTTTATTACAGCCCTTTCTCTTGTAGGAGTCTCCATGCCCAACTTTTGGCAGGGCCTGGTCTCCATAATGATCTTCTCCCTCTGGCTGGGGCTGCTCCCTGCCTCCGGTTCCTATGGCTGGCAGTATTGGATTCTGCCTGCGGCAACCCTGGGAACCAGCGCTGCGGCTATAATCATGAGGATGACCAGATCCAGTATGCTGGAGGTTATCCGGCAGGATTTTATAAGGACCGCCAGGGCCAAGGGGCAGTCGGAGTGGGTAGTAATAATGAAGCATGCCTTCAGGAATGCCCTGATACCGGTTATTACCGTAGCAGGGCTTCAGTTCGGTTTTCTCCTGGGCGGGTCGGTGCTTATTGAATCGATTTTTGCCATCCCTGGGCTGGGGAAATTCATGGTGGATGCGATCCGCCAAAGGGATTTCCCTGTTGTACAGGGCGGGGTTCTGTTTATGGCTTTGGTTTTCAGCATGATGAATCTTATCATAGACCTCTTTTACAGCTTTATAGACCCAAGAATTAAAACACAGTTTAAGGGTAAGAAGATTAAAAGAGTGGTGAGCAGGCAGGGGATTAAAATATGAAAAAAGAAAGAGAATTCAAAACCCTTAAGCACAGCCCCTGGCGGGATATGTGGAGAAGGCTACGAAAAAATAAAATGGCCATGTTTGGTCTTTCGGTAATTATTCTTCTGGTGCTCTGTGCTCTTTTTGCAGATTTTATCGCACCTTACCATTTTTCCGAGCAGGACCTTTCAAGAAGGCTGAATCCGCCCAATCCTTCCAACCTGATGGGTACGGACAACTTTGGCAGGGATGTTTTAAGCAGGATTATTTATGGAACCAGGGTTTCTCTTCAGGTTGGTTTGATATCTGTTAGTCTTGCCGTACTCGTTGGTGGAACCCTGGGGGCCGTTGCCGCTTTTTACGGCCACAGAACGGATAATGTAATCATGAGAATGATGGATATCCTTCTCGCCATACCGGGTATGCTCCTCGCCATAGCCATAGCTGCTGCCCTGGGCCCTGCCTTAAAGAATATGATGATAGCCATAGGCGTAGGCTCAGTTCCGGCCTATGCAAGGATAGTAAGGGGTTCCATACTCTCCATAAAGGAGCAAGAGTTTATAGAGGCGGCAAGATCCATAGGGGCAAGTGATTTCCGGCTGATAGCTAGGCACCTGATTCCCAATGTTCTTGCTCCTGTAATTGTTCAGGCAACCTTGGGGGTTGCCTCAGCGATACTCTCCGCCGCTGCCTTAAGCTTTCTCGGCCTGGGAATTCAGCCCCCCACTCCTGAATGGGGCGCCATGCTCTCCGCAGGAAGAAACTACATCCGGGATTATCCCTATCTGACCATCTTTCCTGGAGCAGTAATAATGCTCACAGTCTATTCCCTTAATGTCCTTGGTGACGGCCTGCGGGATGCACTGGATCCCCGTTTGAAGAATTAGGAGAATCCGATGAAAGAAACACTGCTTAGCATTAAGGATCTTTCGATTCAGTATGTTACCGATGATGGGGTAGTAGAGGCGGTAAATGGCCTTAACCTGGAGTTAAAAAAGGGGGAGACCCTGGGATTGGTGGGAGAAACAGGGGCAGGTAAAACAACCACCGCCCTGGGTATAATAAGACTGATTCCTCAGCCTCCCGGCCGGGTAGTAAAGGGGGAGATCCATTTCCAGGGGGAAAATCTCTTTGAAAAATCAAAGATCGCCATGAGAGCTATCCGGGGAAACAAGATCTCCATGATCTTTCAGGATCCCATGACCTCTCTTAATCCGATCTTTACCATAGGAGACCAGATAACCGAGGTTATAAGGCTTCACTCCAAGATCTCCAGAGCCGAGGCAGCTAAGAAGGCAAAGGAGATGCTGGAACTGGTAGGTATCACCGAGGACCGTTTTGATGAGTATCCCCACCAGTTTTCCGGAGGAATGAAACAGCGGGTGGTAATCGCCATAGCCTTGGCCTGTCGTCCGGCCCTTCTTATTGCCGATGAACCGACCACTGCCCTGGATGTAACAATCCAAGCCCAGGTTCTGGAGCTGATGAACAAGCTTAAGGATGAGCTGCATACCTCCATGATCCTTATCACCCACGATCTGGGGGTGGTGGCGGAGGTCTGCGATAGGGTGGCGATAATGTACGCAGGGCAGATTGTGGAATCCGGCACTCTCCATGAAATCTATGAGAACACCAAGCATCCTTATACCCTGGGTCTTTTCGGTTCTATCCCCGACGTGGATGTGGAAATTGAGAGGCTAAGCCCTATTGAGGGGCTTATGCCGGATCCTTTTAATCTGCCCAAGGGGTGCTCCTTCTATCCCCGGTGTCCCAAAAGGATGGAGATCTGTGCCGATGTAAAACCGGAGGAGACCGGAATTTCTGGGGAACACCGGGTAAAATGTTTCCTTTACAGCAAAGGAGAGGGGAGGTAGAGGTATGAGTACACTGCTGGAGGTAAAGGATCTTACAAAATACTTTGAAACCCCCCGGGGAACCCTGTATGCCGTGGATGGGGTAAACCTTGCTCTGGATCATGGAAAGACCCTTGGGGTTGTGGGGGAATCCGGCTGCGGAAAATCCACCCTGGGAAGGCTTATTCTTCATCTAACCGGTATTACCAAGGGTCAGGTAATATTTGACGGAAAGGATATTACGTCGGTAAGCAAGGCTCATCTTAAGGAATTACGGAAATCTATGCAAATGATCTTTCAGGATCCCTTCTCCTCCCTGAATCCGAGAATGTCGGTAAGCGAAATTATTGCCGAACCCTTGAAGATCTATGGGATTCACAAGGAGAAGAAGGCGCTGGACAAGAGTGTCCTGGCTACCATGGAAACGGTGGGGCTTGCAAAGAGACTTCAGTACTCCTATCCCCATGAACTGGACGGGGGCAGAAGGCAGAGGATCGGGGTTGCAAGATCTCTGGTATTGAATCCGAAATTCATAGTCTGCGACGAACCTGTTTCTGCTCTGGATGTTTCCATCCAGGCCCAGATACTAAACCTTATCCAGGATCTGCAGAAGGAGAGAAACCTTACCTACATGTTCATAACCCACAACCTTTCCGTGGTAAAGCATATTTCCGACGATATCTGCGTAATGTACCTTGGCAAGATTATGGAAAAAACGGATGCAAAAAGCCTCTTCCGGTATCAATACCATCCCTACACCAAGGCCCTGCTTTCCGCCATACCAAAGGCCAAGGTAAATGTTAAGAGGAATAAGATAATTCTTAAAGGGGAGATAACCTCGCCCATAAATCCCGGCCCGGGCTGCAGGTTTGCTCCAAGATGCATCTATGCCAAAGAAGCCTGCAGTGTCCAGGCTCCTCCACTTGTGGAGGTAAGACCGAATCACTTTGTGGCCTGTCATTTTACTACGGAGATAAACGGATAATTTGTCAAATTTGTCAATAGAAAGACTCCAGTCCGGAAAGGAGAAGGGTAATGATAGAGATAAAGGATTTTACACAGATAAGCTCGGTTTCCCAGGCAAGGTTCTCCCCCGATGGAAGAAGTTTAGCCTTTGTTCTGCAGAAACCGGATCTGGAAAAGAATAACTACAGTACCAGCCTTTGGTTATGGGAAAAGGACACAGGTAAATGCCGGGAACTAACCCGTGAGAATAAGGATCCTAAGTACCTGTGGCTTGATTCGGAGAATCTCCTCTATCCTGGGTATCCCAGCCGTTACTATGAAAAGAAAATCCAAGAGGGTGAACCCTGGACGATTATTTACAGAATTAACCTGAAAACCGGCCGGAGGCAGGAGTATTGTAAAATCCCCTTAAATGTAAGAACCCTGGAAAGGGCAGGGAAGGATCTCTTTTTCCTTACCGCCCAATACAACGGTCAGCTTCCCGATCTTCATGCCCTTAAAGATAAACCAGACCTCCGGGAAAAGGCGGTGGAGGAGATAAGGGAGAGCAGGAATTACGAGGAGATCGATGAAATTCCAATCTGGGGGGACGGAGCTGGTTTTATAAGCAGGCAGAGGACAAGATTGTACCTCTATTCCAGGAAGCAGGGAAAACTAACGCCTCTTACGGATGAGTACACCAATGTGGACCTTGTAAGGATTAAAGAGAACAGGATCCTTATAGTCAGCAAAAGATATGAGGGGGTATTAACCCACCCTGGTATCCATGTCTACGATATAAAGACGGGCAAAATGGAGAACCTCCTTCCCGAGGACAGGTATGTTATATTCCATGCTGATTTTCTTGGGGACCAGATAGTGTTCATTGGGACGGAAAAAAAGACCGGTCTTCTGACGGATAATCCAAAATTCTACAGGATTGAAAAGGGGGAAGTAAAACTTTGGGCGGATCCCGATATAAGTGTCAGAGACACGGTGGGCTACGACTGCAAATACGGCGAGGGAATTGCCTTTAAGGTTTTTGAAGAAAAGCTCTACTTTGTCTCTACCGGGGAAAGAAGTTCCTTTTTAAAATGCCTGGATGCCCGGGGAAATCTCTCCTCCCTAACCGGTGACAACGGCGCTGTTCATGACTTTGACCTTTGCCCGGAGGGGATAGCCTTTTGCGGACTCCGCGGAATGGGCTTGCAGGAACTTTACCTTCTTAAGGGGGGAGAGGAGAAGCAGCTTACCTTCTTTAACAGGGATTATCTTTCAAAGAAGAATATAGTCCCCGCCGAGAGCATGGTTTTTGAGAACAATGGTTATAATGTTCACTATGTAGTTCTTAAGCCGGGAGATTATAATCCCTCTAAGAAATATCCGGCCCTCCTCTATATCCACGGCGGGGCAAAGGTGCTGTATGGTCCTGTGTTTTTCCACGAGATGCAGGTTCTGGCAAACCGGGGATTCTTTGTGATCTACGGGAATCCCAGAGGCAGCGACGGCCAGGGGAGCCTTTTTGCCAGACTTCAGGGACACTACGGGGAACCGGATTATCAGGATATGATGAAGGCGATGGATACCGCCCTGGAAAGATACCCCCAGATAGACAAGGATAGACTCGGTGTGGCCGGTGGATCCTACGGCGGAATAATGACTAACTGGATAATAGGGCATACAAACCGCTTTAAATGCGCCGTTTCCCAGCGCAGCATCTGCAACATGATCTCCACAATTGGTACTGCCGACAATGGATACAACTTTGTAAGGGAGCAGATGGATTCCGACCCTTGGAATAATCTTGAAAAACTGTGGGAACAGTCCCCCTTAAAGTATGCTCCAAATATTAAAACACCTCTTTTACTGATCCATTCGGAACAGGATTACCGCTGCCATTACACAGAATCGATTCAGCTCTTTACAGCCCTTAAGTATTTTGGAGTGGAAACAAAGGTGTTTTTTATCCGGGGTGAGAATCATGGATTGAGCAGAACCGGACGGCCCAAACAGAGAATAAGGCGCCTAACAGAAATTGTTGGTTGGCTGGAAAAGCATCTTAAATAGAGTAATAAAAAGGAGAAGGGTATGAAAATTATCCAGGCAGACAGGGTAATTGTCGGTGAAGACAATAAGATCCTTGAAAAGGGTGTAGTGGTAATAGAGGGCAGCCTGATAAGGTATGTAGGCCAGGTAAAGGAAGCAGTGGGGCGTTACCCCGATGCTGTATTGGAGAAAAAGGAAAACTGCACCCTGCTACCCGGTTTGATCGATATGCATGTCCACCCGGGTCACTGGTCGAGAAGACCGGATGCTAAGGAGATTAGTGAGAACCTTGGGCATATTACCTTGATAGCCTATAAAAACCTCCAGGATGCCCTCTCTGTGGGAATCACCACCATAAGGGCTGTGGGGGAACCCTTCGGTCTGGGAAGCGCCTTGAGGGCCGGGTTCCACAAGGGGCTCATAAAGGGCCCAAGGTATATAACCTGCGAAAGAGCCATAGGCATCACAGGAGGTCATGGCTGGGAGAGCATCAATTCCTACATTCCCGCCGACGGCCCCTGGGAGGTAAGGAAGGCGGTAAGGCAGTGCCTAAAAGAGGGAGCCGACTGGATTAAAGCCATGGCCAGCCACAGAACCCATTACTGCGAATACACTCAGGAGGAGCTGGATGCCCTGGTGGCGGAGGTTCATAAATTCGGCCGGAAGTGCTGCATCCATGCAGCAACAATTCCTGCAGCCTCCATGGCTATAAAGGCCGGTTTCGACAGCATTGAACACGGAGCCTTTATTACTCCCGAACTGGCAAAACAGGCGGCGGATAAAGGGATAGCCTGGGTTCCAACGGCCTATGTGTATATCAGTGCTGCGGAATATCTTAAGGAGCATATCAGGGAATCGGGGCAGAAACCCAACAAAGCCCAGTTGCGGGAGATTGCATATTTTGAAGAGAGTATATCCGCCTACCGGGAGAATTTCCTTAAGAACTATGAAGCAGGTATAACCGTCTGTACAGGTACCGATATAGTATTCCCGGAATGGCATATCACCCCCATTGCCGAGGAGATGGAGACTCTCTGTTCCTTAGGCCTTTCACCTATCCAGGCCCTGCAGTGTGCCACCGGTAATTCGGCAAAGGTTCTGGAGGCGGCGGATGAGTTTGGGATGCTTAAGGAAGGACTCTGTGCCGATCTCCTGGTGGTGGAGGGTAATCCTGCAAAGGAGATCCGGGATATTAAAAAGATAAGGGAGGTTTACCGAAACGGGGAACTCCTTTTTACAGCCCGGGGATAGGAATCGATGCGTGAGTATTACAAGGATTTTGATGAAACCTCCTTTAATCTTGGAGTAATTGACTGCTTTTGCGAAATGGTGGCCGCGGGTGTAAAAGGACTGGCCTTAAGCCACCCAATGACGGAGCAGGAATACGGGAAGATTGGAGGGTTGTCCGAAATAATAACAGGTAAGTATAAGGTTCAAAGCTTTTTGGAAAAGGATCTTATTGAAACAGATCTTTCTCCGGCTGACCTTATGGAAAACCGGTGGGTAATTCTCTATTATAAGGATAGGGAGGTGCTTAAGGAATATTTTGCCCTGAAAGGCAGGGCAGAAGGATTAAAGAAGGAGGGACGATATACCAAAGGGGAAAGAAGGGATATTACAGAGTCTTTTCGCCGGCTTCTTGGGTATCCGGTTAAAGGAGTGTCTTTGCCTTAGGTAAAGGATTTCCCGGTTATTTATGAACATATTGTAAAATATTTTGTAGCAATATATAAAAAAGTATGCTATTATTGAAATCAGGCTATACAAATTGAAAAGGGGTAAAAGGATGAAGAAAGTAAATTCTGTTCTATTGGGTTTGGTGCTTCTTTTAATCCTGCCGGCAATGCTTTTTGCCGGAGGCGCACAAGAGGCTCCAGCGGTAACCAAGGATACATTGATCGTTGCCATGGCAGCGGAACCGTCAACCTTGGATGGAAATGGCAAAAACGACAATGCTTCAATCAATGTCAGAAGGCAGCTTTATGAGACCCTGCTGACTTATAACGAAGATATGGAACTTGTGCCTCTTCTGGCGGAGAGCTACAGATGGGAAGGGGACAAGGTAATAATCTTCAATATAAGAAAGGGTGTTTTGTTCCACAATGGCGAGGAACTTAAAGCCAGCGATGTAAAATATTCGGTAGAAAGGGCCGCAAGGATGATGTATGCCTCCAACCAGGTCGGAGTAGTGGATCTTCCCGCCTGCCAGGTTCTGGATGATTATACCTACAAGATGGTTTTAAAAATGCCCTTTGCTCCCATGCTTGCCAATGTCACCGTGTCTGCCATGGCCATAGTTCATGAAAAAACCACCAAGGAATTGAATGACGATATGACCGAGCGACCGGTTGGAACAGGACCCTACAAACTGGATGTCTGGAATCGCGGGGACAGAATAGAACTGGTAAAATTCGACAAATACTGGGGCAAGGCTGAGGGAGTTCAGAGAATTGTTTACAGGATTATCACCGAAAGCACCAGCCGCGCCATAGAGATTGAAACCGGCGGTGTGGATATTGCCTTTGATATCAATCCTGTGGATCTTAAAAACCTGCAGTCCAACTCTGCTGTAAAGGTATTGATAGATATGGGTCTTAGGACCGATTATGTCGGTTTTAACTGCAGCAAGGCCCCCTTTAACGATGTCCGGGTAAGACAGGCTATCTCTCACGCCCTGGATAAAAAGGCCATTGTAGAAGCAGTTTATATGGGAACCAATCAGCCCGGAAGGGGTATGATTGCTCCTACGGTATGGGGTTACAGCGATGATATTCAGCTTCTTGAATACAATCCCGCCAAGGCCAAACAGCTTCTTGCCGAGGCAGGTTATCCAAATGGCCTAAAAACCACCATCTGGACCAACGATACCCAGGTAAGGATAGATATTGCGGAAATTATGCAAAGCCAGCTTAAGGAAGTAGGAATAGAGGCTAATATTCAGGTCGTGGAGTGGGGAACCTATCTTAAGATGATAGAGGACAAATCCTTGGATATCTATATCCTGGGAATATCCGCACCCACAGGAGATGGCGATGCTCTGTACAACCAGTTCTTCTCTACCAGCCATTTCTCCGGCAATACTGCCCACTTCAAGGATGCTACCATCGATGCGCTTCTCCAGGTTACCCGGGAAAAGACAAACCGGGATGAAAGATTTGCGGCCATTAAAAAGGCTCACCAGGAGATCGTTAACAGAGCTCCCTGGGCACCGGTAGCGCATGTGGAATATATTACTGCCACCAGAGCAAATGTGGTAGGTTTTAGAAACCACCCCACCGGAGTTCATTACCTTGGAGATGCTCACTTTAAGTAAAAAGAATCTTCCTTAGATGATATAAAACCTTTTCTTGGCTGCAGGGTAAACCCCTGCAGCCTTTCTGTTTTTAAATTTCCAAGATTTATTAATTTCTCAAAGGGGATAAAATTCTGTTCAGAAACTGGAAATAGATTTTCCAGGATTCTTCCCCATACCCTCCTGCCATTACCCAGGCGGAAGCGATTCCAAGAGCGTTTAAAAAATTGTATACCAAAAGGTCCCTCTCCAGCATTGTCTCTTCGGAAAGATTAAGGAGAGCGGTAGAGGGCAGGGCATCCTTTTCATAAGGGTCGCTTCCGTCCACAACTAAGGCAAGGTCGGGCAAGCCGGAGGAGACCTCCTTTAGTCTTTCAAGCCCCTGTTCTAGGGTTGTAAGATAATCCGGTTCACCACCGGAGGGAATGGGAAGTTCCACCGTAGAGGGGATAAGGCTTGGGTTTCCCGGACCGTGGGCCAGGAGGCTATCCCTGTCCAGGGGCCAGCCCTGGGCCATATGGATGCTTAAAGTAAGGATATTCTCTCGACGACTGCAAAGGGCAGCGGTGCCGTCCCCCTTGTGAGCATCGATGTCTATTATCCAGACTTTCCCGACTCTCCTCTCTTCCAGGAGCTTTACCGCGGCAATCACCATATCATTCACAAGACAGAAGCCTGAACCATAATCATACTGGGCATGATGCATTCCTCCCCCAAGAAAGAAACAGAAGCCCCTCTCTAAAGCGGTTCTTGCCGCCTGCAGGGTTCCCGCTGCCTGGAGTATAAGAAGGGGTACAAGCTCGGAAAGATTCCTTTTTGACTTTTCGGGAGAATAGCGGTGGGGCTTCCCTTGGCTGTCCAGGAGTTCATAGGTACGGATAATCTCCTTTGCCCCGGTTTCCGAATAAAGACTGGAAATAAAAGCCGGGGAATGGACCCGCAGAAGATCCGTCCGATCAAGTCTTTCGGTAATTTGGGGGAAGAGATTGTCCGGGTTGATAAGATTTAGGGATTTGAGGCCTTCCAGGGTCTTTGTTGCCCTGGTATCCAGGGCGGGAATCTCAATGCCAAAATCCGCTAGGTTTATTGCCGCCTGCGGATCGTAGAGTATTGCAGGATTATATTTCATGGAAAGAGAGTAGTATTAAAAAAAAGGAACAGTCAATCCTGGAAAAAATGTATGCAGCCTTTGACATTTATAAGCTACTTTACTTATACTCTCTTTATGGCCGCCGAGGATGAACCTAGAATGACTCTCCTTTTTGTGGATGATGAATTTATAAATCTGATCGGTTTTAAGGCTCTTTTCCGCAGGGACTACAGGGTTTTTACAGCCCTATCGGCCCAGGAGGCCTTAAAAATAATCAAGGAAAACAAAATCGATGCCATTATCTCCGATCAGAGAATGCCGGGAATGAAGGGTTCGGAGATGTTCGCCTGCCTGGACAATTACGAGGGTAAAGCTCTTAGGCTGATTGTTACAGGCTATGCTCAGGATGAAGAGATAAAGGAGGCAGAAGAAAAGGGTCTGGTGGATCTGGTTCTGGAAAAACCCCTTCAGTCACAGCTTCTTTTAAGTCAATTGCAAAGACTTTCAAAGAAGAGATAGATTATCCTTTTCAGAGCCCTTGGCTCCCCACGGGGAGGAGGATCCGAAATCCTGTCCCCTGTTCGGAACTATTTATTAACTCCAGACTTCCGTTATGTTCTGTTGCGATCTGGAGGGCTATGGGCAGTCCCAATCCCGCCCCATGGCCTACCTCCTTCGTGGTAAAGAAGGGATTAAAGATCTGACTGTGCAGGGCCGGGGGGATCCCCGGGCCGGAATCGGAGATTGTAACAGAGATCCAGGATCCATTCTTCTCCTTTAATAACTCCATCTGTATCTGTACCCTGGGGTCTTCACTCTCCTGGGCAGCGTAAAAGGCATTATCCAGAAGATTATGGAAAAGACGGGTAAGCTTTTCTGGATAGCATCGGATACCCGGGCGGAGCAGGAATATTTTTACTAATTTTACCTTTTCCCGAATCGGCTCCGGGATCAGGGAGATGGCCCTTTCTATTATAGCCGCCAGTCCTACCTCCTCCTTCTCCTCCTTTGTGGATTTTGAAAGGGATTCAAGGCTTTTAAGGATTCTAGCGGAGCGTTCCGCCCCGATATTAAGACCATTAAGAAGGGCGGGGATCTCCTCCACAATGCTTTTAAAGGAGGGATTCTTAAGGAGCTCCTTTATAAGAGACTCCTGGGCCTCTTCCAGCATTCCTAAAAGTTCCTTGAAATTCCTGGAAAGGGCCTCTGCTCCTAGAACGATATAATTCAGAGGATTGTTCAATTCATGGGCAAGACCGGAACCCAGGGCGGAGATTGCTGCCTTTTTCTCCGTTTCCAAGAGCCTTTGGGAGGTCAGTTGAATCTCGCCCAGCGCCTCCTCCAGACGCAGAGAGTATTCCTTTATCTTTTTTTTACTGTTATTCAATTCTATCTGCGTTGCAACCCGGGCAATCAGTTCCTGGGGATTGAAGGGTTTTACAATATAATCTACGGCCCCATATTTGAAGGCCTGGAGCTTATTAAATACTTCGTGCATTCCGCTTAAGAAGATAATAGGAGTGTCCATAAGTATTGGATCCTCTTTAATCTCCCGGCAAACCTGGTATCCATCCATCTCCGGCATATGAACATCGAGCAGGACAAGATCGGGGGGTTCAGCCTTGATGCTTCTTAAGGCTGCCTTTCCATCCAGGGCAACCCGGATTCTGTATCCCTTCATCCGCAGAATGTCTCCGGCCAGGGAAAGATTCTCCGGATTATCGTCGGCTATTAAGACTGTCCCTTCTGCCCCTCTTTCCTCCATAGTTTTATGTGTCTCCCTTTATTATTTTGATTAGGAATTCAAAGTTATAGGTTTTTGCCGCTTGAATTAAAGCTAAGCCCAGATCGGGAAATCCTACGGAATATCCTTCTCCCAGTTCCTTAAGAAGATCAACATCCCCCAGGGTAAGAGCCTGCAGAATTCTTTCTTTTGATCCTGGATCTATCCTTTCCAGATTCTCACTAATAGTCTCCCGGGAGGTGTTTTGTTCCTCTTGTTCCTTTTCCGTTTCCCTCTCTCCCGGAGAGGCATATTGGAATTCCGTAAACCGAGAGAGGAAACCTAGAAGTTGCGAGATGCGGAAGGGTTTTCGGATAAAATCATCCGCTCCGGCAGCCAGAACTCTACCCCTTTCTGTATCCAAAGTGCTGGCAGTAATTATAGCTACACCGGATCTTCTTAAGGATCTTTCCTTCTCCAATTGTCTTATTTTAACCAGGGTCTCCAGGCCGTCCTGAACCGGCATTACAAGATCAAGAAGCACTATTTGGGGAAGGTTTTTCTCGTATATCTCAAAAGCCTCACGCCCATCCACGGCAGTTAGAAAGGTAAATCCATAAGGTTCAAGCATTCTTACCAAAAGATCCCGGTTTGATTCCCGGTCGTCGGCTATAAGCAGGGTTGTTTCCTTTTTAAGGCCCACTATATTTTCAGATTCGTGCATCTCCCCTGGGGTTGATTTCTCCGGATCTGTTTTGCTGCTTACCCGTAGAGGAAGGGAAAGGAGAAATTCGCTGCCCACCCCCGGAGTGCTGGAAACAGTAATGTCCCCTCCCATAAGCCGGGCAAGTTTGCGGGAGATCGAAAGGCCCAGTCCAGTACCCTCCGAGGACAGGGTGCTCTCTTTTATCTGTTCAAAGGGATCAAAGATCCTCGCGAGGTTTTCTTCGGATATTCCCACTCCAGTATCCTGAATCCTGAAGTTCACCTTTATTATATCACCCAGGGAGGTTGGATTGTCCTCTCCTGTAATATACAGCGACACATCTCCCTCCCGGGTAAATTTTACCGCATTTCCCAAAAGATTTATCAGGATCTGATTTATCTTTCCTTCATCGCCTATAAGATACCGCGGAATCCTGGGATCTATCTCCCCATGGAAATCAAGACCCTTTGTTCTTGCTCTCTCCCGGATCATGGCCTCCACATTTGCTGTGGTTTTCTGTATGTCAAAGGAGGATTCTTCGATTTTTGTTCTTCCCGCTTCTATCCGGGACATGTCGAGAATTTCATTAATTATTGAGAGAAGATGTTCACCCCCCTGGATGATCTTTTCAATATAATCCTTCTGTTTCCCCTCCAGGCTAGGATCTGTCTGGAGAATCTGAGCATACCCGAGAATGGCATTCATGGGGGTGCGGATCTCGTGGGAGGTATTGGAAAGAAAGGCGGTTTTAGCCTGATTGGCACTTTCCGCTGCCTCCTTGGCTTCCAAAAGCCTGGATTCAAGGATTCTTCTTCTATTGATTTCCCTGGCCATAAGGAGGATAAAAACCAGGGAAAGAGCCAGAAAGGCTCCCAGGGTGGGGAATAAGATCCGCAGCCAGGTAGGGATTATGGACTTCTGCTCCACAAATCCGGGAAGATATTTTCCCAGGGAACTGTAGAATACTCCCCTTTGATCCGCTTTCAGTTCCTTAAGAGCCCTGTCAAAAGCGGGGATCAGGATATCCGTTTTAGAGGACTCCTTGTTAAAGGCGAATTTTATTGAAATGGGATTAAAGAATACATTGGTTCTTTTTAGTTTCCGTAATCCTTCCTGCGCAAGGCCGAAGATTCTGTTTACCACCGCGGCATCGGCTCTTCCCTCCTCCACTGCCTGGAAACAGGCCTCGTAGTCCTTTACAGGTAGATATTTGATATCCAGGTTGAATTGCCGGGCAAGACCTAAAAGGCCGCTTGGGCTTTCTGAGTGGATCCCTCCCTCCATTCCCGCCACCGTAAGACCCTCCAGGTCTAGAAAGGTTTCAAGCTGAAGGTCCTGCCTGGCGTAGACAACCCCCCAGTTTATAAAAACTGTTTCCTCGTTAAAGCGGAAGATCTTTGCCCTTTCCTCAGAATAGGCTACATCCACCATGACATCCAGGGTTCCCTCCTCTACCCCGGAAAGACCTTCAAGCCAGGTGCCGTGGATAAACCGGTATTCCATTCCCGCCTTTTCCAGAACTGCCCGGGTTATATCTGCAATGAAACCCGTTATATTCCCCTCCTGGTCTCTGAAGATTTTAGGAGGATTGTCGTAGGATCCTATCCTGACTGCCTCTTCGGAGAATAATGGCACAAGGGTAAGATAAAAAAGCAGGGTTAAGATTAAAAGCATACATCTCTGGGAGGGATATTTTTTCATAAATCAATATTTTCCTTTCCCTCTAAGGTTTTGAGGAATTTGCATTAGAGGTCTTTAAGCGGGTTATTTCCTTTTTAAGGCTCCTGCACCGGTTTTTGTAGTATCCCAAGAGAAGGGCTATTCTGACTCTGTTCAGCACATCCTCGTTCTGATAGGGTTTTTCAATATAATCCAGGGCACCGATCCTGTATGCCTGGCTTTTGTTAAAACTTTCTGAAAGGGCGCTTATGAATATTACAGGAGTATCCGAGAGGGAATTATCCGCCTTTATTCTTCTGCAGACCTCGTAACCGTCCAGTTTGGGCATATGGACATCCATAAGGACCAGATCCGGTTTATGTTTCGTAATCAGCTCCAGGGCTTCCTCTCCATCCTGGGCGGCAGAAATACGGAAATCGGAATTTTCAAGAATCTGCCGAAGCAGATCCAGACTGCTGAAATTATCATCCGCAATAACAATGGATCTGCCTTGAATCAATTTAAGCTCCGATGTATCCATTTAAATCCCTTTCCTATTATATAATTATTTTTTTTAAAATCAATGATGCCCCGACCGGCAGTTCGCATTTTTACAGCTTTGATTTAATATCTAAGCCTATTGACATTTTTGAAATATAAAATATAATTATTACTTATCAAATGTCGTTTATGATCCTGCATGAGGTTAGGCTATGAAAAAAGTAAAGGAACCTAAAAATGGAAATGGCGAGAGGGAGTATTCCGCTCCAGCGGTGGACAGGGCTTTGGATATCCTGGAATTTATGGCTACCCACCCCAAGCCCTTCGGAGCCACGGAACTTGCCCGGCAGCTGGATATACCGATAAACTCGGTTTTCCGTATTTTAAAACGGCTAACGGAACGGGAGTATACAAGCCAGGATCCGGCCTCTGGAAGTTATCAGCTCAGTACCCGGGTTTTTACCCTTGGTATGAGTCTCTACACCCGTTTTGACTTGCGCTTGAAAGCCAGGCCTCATATAGAATGGCTCTGCCGGGAAACCGAAGAGACCTGCCAATTGCAGGTGCCCAAAGGAGACAGAATGCTGGTAATGGACAGCATAAGCCCGGAAACGGAATTTTACCTGAAGGTGGTCCCGGGTAGTCTTGTCTATTATCATCCCAATGCCTATGGAAAGGCGGTTCTCGCCTTTATGGAGGAGGACAAGATAAAACAGATTCTCCCTAGCAAGCTCCTGACCCTGACACCTAAAACGATCACCCTCCGTTCAGAGTTATTGAAGCAGCTGGAAGGGGTAAAGAAAACAGGCCTTGCCTTTGACGACGAGGAATATACAACAGGTATTATCTGTATCGGTTCGCCGGTTTTTGATGTGCAGGGAAAAGCAGTGGCCGGAGTAGGCACCACGTGTCTGTTGAGTACTGTAGATGAAAAAAGGAAGGAGATTTTCAAAAAGCTAGTTTTAGAATGCGCCTTCAGGATCTCAAAATCCATTGGCTACACAGGGGATTTTTTCGCAGGCAAGATAGAGATTGAAGGCTGATGATCTGGATCACCAGAGATATCTGAATTTACCGGGGCTGTCCATAATTTGGGACAGCCTTTTTTTTCCGATTTTATAAAAGAACATATCCTTTCCAGACGATTCTCCTTCCTGGGTTCCAGTTTTCTAGGCAATTGCCAATCTAATTGTAGTTTGTAATATAAAAAAACAGTTTATATATAAAATTTTACTTGACAAATATCATTTTACAGGTGAAAATAATCTTACTTGCAGACGGTTGAGCTATCCATTAGAAGAAAAAACATTTTATTTTAAGGAGAAAAGCAGAATGAAAAAAGGAAGTAAAAGAGGGTTTGTTTTCCTGCTGATTCTTATCTGTGCTGCCTCCCTTTTTGCCGGGGGAAAACAGGAAGAAAAGGCTGGTGCCACAGGCGAGATTCCAGAGGGGTTGAAGATAGGCTATTTTGTTTCAACTCTGAATAACTCTTTCCATCAGGCCCACGCCGATTGGGCAAAGAAGTATGCCCAGGAAAAGTATGGCGCAGAGGTTCAGGTTTTTGACGGAAGATCGGATGCGAATGTAATGGCAACCAACTTTGACCAGGCCATAGCCCAGGGGATGGATATGGTTACATTGCACATTTGGCAGGGTGAATCTGTCCGCCCCGCTGCTAAGGAAGCCCTGGAAAACGGAATGGTGATAACCACCTATTTTGACAAGCTTCCTTCTGACCTGCCGGTGCCTCACATAATGCCGGGAGAGGCACAGATATCGGAGGAGATGGGAAAAATCGCTGCCCAGCAATGGAAAAAGGCTCATCCCGATAAACCGATTGTTTTTGTCTGCATAGGCTGGCCGGATCATGAAGGCGTAACAGTCGGAAGAACCGATCCCTTTGTTAAAGGTGTCATGAGCGTGGATCCTTCCGCCAAGTATCTTGGTTGTATGGATGCAAGCCGGGGCGCCGATGCTGCCTTCAAAGTTACCCAGGACCTCGTTCAGGCAAATCCAGGGCTTAATATCATCTATTCCGAGGCTGCCGATCTTACCGTGGGAGTTCTGCCTGCCCTGCAGCAGCTTGGCCGCGGCAAAATGAACAATGGTGTTCCGGTTACAGAAATCCTAGTTAGTGTTGATTGTCCGGAGAATGAGCTTATAGCTATCTTTGACCCCAGCTCCTCACTTAAAATGTCCATGGGCCTTCCTCCCAAAGAGACTGCCATTGTAAGGATAGATACAATGATGGAGATCTATAAAGGGGAGAGGAAGCAGCTTGATGCCTCCGCTGAAACCATCTTTATTCCCAACAAATTGATCGGTTACTGGAGCCAGAAAGATGTAAATGAGGCTGTAGCCTGGTATAACGAACAGTTCGGAGCCACCATGAAGGTTCCTGTGTATAAGTAAATTGTAAGAGATAATGTAAAAATATTTGAGTCTTTGGGATTTTTAAAGATCCTTAAGGCTCCTTTGGAAGGGAAGGTTTTGGCGGTAATCTGCCGGTGCTGCAGATTCCGCCGAACCCCCTCTCTTGGAGCAGGGTTTTGCTTAACACCGGGCAGAGAGAAGCCTGGAGAAAATACCGGAACAGGAGATTACTTATGACAGATTGTGTTCTGGAAATAAAGAATCTGACCAAGGATTTTCCCGGAGTAAGGGCTGTGAATGATGTCAGCTTCAATATAAGAAGAAACACAGTTCATTGTCTTGTGGGGGAGAATGGAGCTGGAAAATCCACCCTTATCAAGATTCTGACCGGAGCCTACACTAAAACCTGCGGAACGGTTTTGTTGAATGGAAAACCCTACTCTGCCTCAAGCCCAAAGGAGGCAAGACAGAATGGGATTGTTACCTTGTACCAGGAACTCAATGTGGTGGATCAGCTTACAGTGGAGGACAATCTTACCCTGGGTGCCGAGGATACAACCCTTGGTTTTATAAGAAAATCGAAAAAGATAAAGAAGATGCTGGAGGTGCTTAAAAGCATTGAACCCAGCATTGAACCAAAACAGAAGGTTTCCTGCCTTAGTGTCGCCAAGAAACAGATCGTGGAAATAGCCCGGGCTGTGGCCTCCGAGGCAGATATAATAATCATGGATGAGCCTACTGCGGCTATATCCGAGAACGAGATAAAACGGCTCTTCCGAATAGTAAAGGCTTTAAGGGAAAAAAATATCACCGTGCTTTACATCTCCCACCGGTTGGATGAGATCTTTGAATTAGGGGATGATGTAACAGTTCTTCGGGACGGAAAACATATAGAGACAAAACCGGTTGCAGAAGTTAAAAACAGAGCAGAGCTGATCAAGATGATGATCGGTAAAACAATCTTTGAAGAATACATCCCCAGGGAGATTCCCTACTGCCAGGAGCTTCTGCAGGTAAAAAACATTTCCAACGAAAAGCTTAAGGATATAAGTTTTAATGTCCTGTGCGGGGAGGTGGTCGGTTTTTACGGTCTTATCGGAGCTGGCAAAACGGAACTGGCCAGGGCAATTTACGGTGCAGACAGATATGAAGGGGAGATCTATTACAAGAACGAAAAACTTGGGAGCTCACCAGACAAAACCATAAAGGCTGGAGTAGCTTTGGTTCCGGAGGAAAGGAGAAGCCAAGGGATTTTTCCCAGGCTTACAATCCGTAACAACATACCCGTAATGCGGATGGAAAAGATTTCAAACC
>Ga0067045_1029273_pt1 | contig 22267 bp, 25 predicted proteins | sample TerdegcTABiofilm_FD_59184 | JGI IMG/M metagenome (GOLD analysis project Ga0067045, IMG submission 59184) | Combined Assembly of (Gp0054472, Gp0054536) Wastewater bioreactor microbial communities from Singapore -Terephthalate degrading...
TGACGTGGAACTGGTCCAGGCCCTGTTCGTCGCGCCCGAGGGTCAGACGAGCGAGGAACTGCTGGACGGCGGTGTCGCGCGCCCAGATCGACAGGAAGATCAGATTGCCCAGGTCATCGCCGACGCAAGCGTCGGCCATCACGTCGGAGCATTCGTCGATCCGATACAGCTTGGTGGAAGAAGTGTTTGCGGGCATGGTGGTGTCCTCGGATGAACGGGAACAGCACCGCCCGCTGGGGCAAGTACTGCCCCAGGGGGTAGAAGAAAACCGCTCAGTCCGGCTCGAACTGCCGGGTGTGCGGGTTGAAGTGAAGTGCCTCGTCCACCGCGGTAATCGGCGTGAAGCCGTCCAGGTAGATGTTGTTGAGGTACTGGTCGCGGTAGGTCAGTGCCTGCCGCGCCTGTTCCTCGGTGAGGCCGTTGCTGATGAAGTACTCCAGCATTTCCTCGTCGGAAGAAACTTCGTCGTTGGACAAACTCCCTTCAACGAGCTTCAGCAGCGAGGGCGGGAGCGCAGCCAGGATCGGGTCCATGTCGGTTCCTCCTGGCTCAGGCCATCAGCGCTGCGGTGGGTGCCGCAGGTGCCGTGGGTGTGCGCCGCCGCGCGTGGTAGGCGCGAACGCCTGCACGCCAGTCGGCGGATTGCTCTGGTGCGAGATCCAGATAGGACAGCGGGCACGTGTAGTAGTACGGGTGCATGGACTCGTCCAGCGGCTTGTAGCCCCACTGGTTGCCGCTGCGTTCGAGCAGATCGCAACGGATGTAGCGCAGGGATTGGCCCGGCGCCAGATGACGATGCACGCCTTCGACCTTGGCCGTCACTTCCGCGACGGACCAGAGGACGTTGCCGCGCAGCGCGTGGGCGATGACCTTGACGCTGGCGCGCTCGGTCTCCTGCGGTGCGATCAGTTCCGCGATCAGTTCAGACCGCGATTGGGGGGAGAAATACCAACCCATGAAAAGCCTCCTGAAGAATCGAGCCGGAGGCCTCCCCGTGGGGGAGAGCCCCCAGCGGGTGATGGAATGCCGCAGATGCGGCGTCTGCGATCACGCAGGTTGCAGTTCGGCCTGGCGGCTCCACTCCTGCGTCTTGAAGTCCAACGCATAGCCCATCTCGCCTAGGCGGGCGATCTGCGCGCGCAGGGCACGACGGTCGATGGTCGAATCCAGTTTCACGGATTCGCCCAGCGGCCAGAGCAGCCCGAACAGCGCAGCGTCGCCATCTTCGGTGTTGCCGGGGGCAGCAGCCGCAGCGGGCGTCGGCGCATCCACGCCGAAGGGCGTGGTATCGACCAGCGGGTCCGCGGACGCCTGCACGGGTGCGGGCTTGGCGGGTCTGGATGCCTTGGCGGGCTTGGCCGGCGTTGCCGCAGGCTGCGCGCCCAGTTCTTCATCGAGCGGATCGACCTCCTGGCTGGCGAAGCTGCGAGCTTCGTCACGACTCAGTTTGTCGATGCCGTTGAGCGTCATTCCGTCGAGATTGGCGCGGACTTCAAACCTTGCGCCACCGGCGACTGGATAGGACTTGGCGAAGATGTAGCGGATGACGAATTCCCCGTCGTATTTGCCTTCGGGGTACTGTTCGAGTTCCGCATCCTTGACGGCGAACTCGCCGATGGGAGTGGTCAGGCGACCGACCGTGAACGGGCCGTTCTTGCCGCGGATGGTCCGCAACGTGAGCTGGCCGGGGACGACGATGGGAAGGACTGATCTCGTGGGTGCCGATGTGACTGCCATGATGGTTCTCCTTGAGGAATAGGAAAACGGCAAGGCCCCGTCAGGGGCCATGCCGGATCAGAACGAAGCAGCCAATGCCGGCTCATGTTCCTCGACTTCACCTGCAGGCTCGCGCTCGGCGGGCTCGACAGACTGGTCGGCAGCGGTGTCGGCGGCAACCTCGGCTTCGGACGCGGATGCGTCCTCGGCCTGCGGCGCCTCGGCTTGCGCCTGGCTCGTCGGATAAACCTGGGTGCCATCGATCTTGATGAAACCGATGTGGACCAACGTCGATTCCAGGCTCGCTCCCGGTTCCCCTGCGCGCTCGCCCTTGGTGCGGATGTACGGATCGATCTTCATGTCGTTCAACTTGAAGGCGATCAGCACTTTGCGATCCCCTTCGATGGCCTGTACGCACCGGCGGACCAGGTGCTCGGCTTCAGGGGTGGCGACGATGGTGTCGAAGTACCGGTATTCCGGTTCACCGACAGGCCCGGCCAGTGCCGCGATGCAGCACGACAGGAACGGATCGCCATCCTTGGGGGTGACGTCCTTCGGACGGCTGAGATAACCGATACCGCGAGTGATCAGCTCGTGCTGCTCGATCAAAGCCAGTTCGGCCCGGTCAAGCGGCTCGGCCTTGAGCAGTCGCGCCTTGAGGGACGCGGCGGCCTGGCCCTTGTGCTCACCCTTGTCACGGATATAGGCATCGCCCCAGAGGTCTCCGAGGCGAAAACGCACCAGCGGGCGCTGCTTGGGATCGTCAACGCCGATATAGCGCTCGACCAATTTCTTGGCCTCGGCACCCGAGACCTTGACGTCGAAGTAGCGGTAGCTGGGGTCCTTGGCAGAACCGACCAATGCGGCGATGGTGCATGCCAGGAAGGGCTGCGCGCGGCGGCCGCCCCGGACGGGAACCTCGCGGGCACGCTGGATATAGCCGATGCCCGAGGTGTGGAGGTCGAAATACGATTTCTCGTTGGACGTGGTGCTCATGGTGAATCTCCATTGGGATGAAGCGGAGACACACCGGCCCACGCATGCGGGGAAAGGTGCGTAACCCCGCGGTGGGTTGATAAGGCGAAAGCATCCGCCACCAGGACTGGTGGCCGCTCGCGGATGGATGCGGTGCGAGCTGGCTCGGTCACGCAGTGGGAACTGCGCGGCAACCTCGAAGACCGATGGTTGCCTGGCATGTCGCTGACAACGTCAGCAGGCATGGGGGCAGCATGTCCGGGCCTCGCGCGTGCGGCAGCAATCAATCGGCATCCAGGCGTTCCCCTTTCTGCTTTCTGGTCAGTCGCCGCAGAAGCAGGCGATCGATTCCTCGGCAGTGTCGAACAGGTCGCCCTGGTCGGCGGCGAAGCGCGCCAGGTCGGCGTAGCTGGGGCCGTCGGCGCGGAAGCGGGCGCCGCTGGGCTTGCTCGCCAGGTGCAGCGACTCCATGCGAATCCACCACACGGCGACCTCGGGCCGGGCCTTGATGAGGGCCAGGCGCTGCCCGCGTGGTTTCAAGAAGCACAAGTCGCAGTTGCCCTCAAGCGTGCGCCCGTTCACCGTCAGCAGATCAAGGTCGAACGGCTGCGCCTGCCAGAAGGCGCCCACATCGCGCACGGTGATGCCGGCATCTGCCAGCGGCATGCACATGGTTTCGTGGGTCGATTCGGTGGAATGCCCGCGCGCGCGAATCTTGGCGACGCGGCGCTGCTCGTCGGCGCGAATGCCGATCATCTGGTCCCAGTCCGTCCACCCCAGATGCCGCAGGTAGCGGTGCATCGGGCGGATTTTCAGACTGGTCGTGCAGCCGCGCGCGACGGGATTGGGCAGGTACTGGCGCTTGCGGATCAGCGCCTCGAACGGCTCGCCCTGGCGGCTGGCCCGATCGAAGTCCACCAGCGTGAAGCCTGGCTCCGTGGGCAGATATTCCAGCCAGCGTATCGGCACTTGCCAGTGCTCGGCGCAGTCGCGCACGAAGCGCAGCGTCGCTCCCACCTCCTTGCCGGTGTTGGCGAAGCAGACCACGGTGTCGGCAGGTAGGCCGCCATTGGCCTGCAACACGCGCCAGAGCATGTAGGCGCTGGTGCGCCCGCCCGAGAAGCTGATGCAGGTCGGTTGGGTGATCTTGAACGGGTCGTGCATGCGGTCGTCTCCGTAGGCATGTCGGCTGGCTGCCGACGCGGCGGGCCATGGCGGCCGGAGACGAGCGCGCACGCGGCGATGGCCGCGGTGCTGGAAAAAGGAAGCCCCCAAGAAGGGGGCCGTGAGGGGATGGTGGTAGTCGTTGCGCTACACCGATGGCACCACCTCCAGCGACAGGTGCGTGGTGGTGGCGGTCAGTATCAAATCATCCGTGCCGTGCAGAATGCGTGCGAAGACACCGTCCTTCGGGTCGAAGATTTCGCCGAAGTCGTCGCCACCCAGCTCGGCGCGCGCCAGTTCCCACCAGTCGTCAAACGGGTCGGTATCCGGGTTGCAGCCGACGGCATAGGCCAGCAGCTTCACGCGGCCATCGGGACGGCGCTCTCCCTGCTCGGCGAGGAAGTACACGCCCTGGTCCTTGGCGAGGACGACGCGGCATTGGTTGGCAACAGCCTCGGCCAGCACGGGGCGCAGGTTGGAACCTTTGAATCGCAGTGACATGGTTGATCTCCTGAAGAAAAAGGCCCTCCACCCGAGTGGATGGAAGGCCTATGGGGGCAAGTCGCCGGTTGGCTGCGATCAGCCGTAGCGCCGCTTGGTTGCCTTGGCGTCGATGACGCTCACGTCGATCAGGCGCCAGTGCCCGTCGTCGATGAGCCGCTCCAGCACTTCACCGAGCATGTCGAAATACACCTCGTCATGCCGATCGACCAGCTCGCCGTCGCGGTGCAGCTCCACCACGTAGGTGTCGCCGCCGCGGTCATAGAGGATCGTCACCTGGCCCTCGAACTTCGCGGTCGAAACCGTGAAGCTGATAGCCGGGGGCGTCTCGATGATCTTGGACGGCTTCGGATCGACCCAGGTGAAGTCGCGGGCACCCGCATCGACCAGCATGTGGGTGATGCGCCGGAACCCGTCGGGAGCCGGCATTTCCTCCAACTGCTGGATGAGCTGCCCCAGTTCCATGCACTGCGGCTCGGGGATGGGCAGCTTGGCAGGCGCGGAGCCGAGGATGTGCCTGGTGATGGTGTAGGGAACACCGTCGGCGGTCTTCTCGGTGACCACTTCCGGGGTGTCCGCGCGCAGGCCGTCGAAGCGGCGGCGGGCATACGGTTGGACATGAACCTTGGCGCCTTCGCTGGGAACGGAAGTGACCAGGATGGGATCGAGCACCGCGAACTCGCTGGGCTTGAGCTTGACGACGATGGCGTCGTCGTTGGCCGCGACCACCTTGCCGTCGAAGGGCTGGGGATCTATGGCGAAGCCCAGCGTCGAGGACTGCGGCTGATCATCGAACACGCGATACTTGAACGACCGCACGTTGCGGGGCACATGGCCTGCGACAAGCGAAGGCATCATGGATTTGATGAGTGAACGGTCCATGGGAATCTCCTTGAGGAAGAACAAGGGATTCCCCGCCCACAAGGGAGAAGTCCCTTGTGGGTGGATGGACGCGGTGCGTCCGTAGGAAGAAACGACCAGCACGGTTTCCCGCGCTTGCAGCCTCGAAGGTCTCGGCTGCCTGGGCATGTGTCGGCAACACCGACGAACACGGGGCAAGGATGGCGCTTGAGCCAGCCGCCTGCCCGCTTGAAACGGCTTCGCATCGCACCCGCTTTTTTGCGCCGCGAGCGAGAAAGTTCCGGTATCAAGTCCTTCGCTCAACCTGTCGCGCTATCCGAACCGAAGAACGGATAGCGTCACGCGCTTTCGCGTCTGAGAGAAATGGTGCACGCGCTCGATGGTGGCGACACCTGGCTTCTCGTGCCGGCACGGTTGTGCAACAAGCTAAAGGTGCGGTTTGAGCCACCACCAGGCTGCGGCACCCACGCTCAGCCATATCAACACGATGAGCACCATCCCGAACGGGCTCCTGGGCTTGGTGCCGTTGGCTTGCATCCAGGCATCCGCCTGATCGCGGCACTCCGCAAGGACTTCCGGTGGCAGCAGCTTGACGGCCAGCCAGATCAAGGCGGGCAACAACAGCATGTCATCCACATAACCCAACACGGGAATGAAGTCCGGAATCAAGTCGATGGGACTCAGCGCATAGGCCACCACAAAGACCCCGAGGGCTTTGGCGTACCAGCGCGTGCCGGGATGCTTGCCCGCGAACCACAGCGTGACGCCATCGCGCTTGATCCGCTTGGCCCAGGTTTTCAGGGACGTGCCGATACTCATGCGGCCTGCCGCTGCACCTCGACCGTGACATGCGACAGCTCGTGGATGTGCGCCAACAGCGCCTTGTAGTGCCCGGGCTCCTGCGGTTCCCGGGCGATCAGCGAAACGATGGCCGCGAAATGACCCGGCCCGACCTGCCACACGTGCAGGTCAGTGACTTGGCTTCCCGTAGGTGCCATCGCTTCCCGGATCTCCTGCCGCACTTCCTCGCCTTCGGCAGCGGCATCGAGCAGCACGCTACCGGAATTCTGAATCAGCCCCCAGGACCAGCGAGCAATCACCAGCGCGCCAACCGCGCCCATGGCCGGATCGGCCCAGAGCCAGCCGTAGCTGCGGCCGACCAGCAGTGCCACGATAGCCAGCACGGAGGTCAGCGCATCGGCCAGGACGTGGATGTACGCGGCGCGCAGATTGTTGTCGCGGCTGTTGCCATGTGCATGATGATCATCGTGCTCGTGATCATGGCCATGATCATGGTGGTGGTGATGGCCGTGGTGGTGGCCATGATGCGCATGGTCGTCTTTCAGCAGCCAGGCGCAGATCAGATTGATGACCAGGCCCACGGCAGCCACGGCGATCGCCTGATTGAAATCAATGTGGATCGGCTGAGTCAGCCGCACCAGACTTTCCCAGGCGATCAGCAGCCCGATCAAGGCCAGGACGATCGCGCTGGCAAAGCCAGCCAAATCGCCGAGCTTGCCGGTGCCGAAGGTAAAGCGCGGATTGCCCACATGCTTGCGCGCGAAGCGGTAGGCCAACGCAGTGATCAGCATCGCGCCCGCGTGGGTGGACATGTGCCAGCCATCAGCCACCAGTGCCATCGATCCGTAGATCGTGCCAGCAATTATTTCCACCAGCATCATGCTGGCCGTCAGCACAATCACCAGCCACACCTTGCGCTCGTTGCGCTGGTGGTCAGTACCCAGGAAGAAATGATCGTGCGCGGATGCGACGAGTGGGGTGGTCGTGGCGCTGGTCATGGGTGGTTTCCTGAAAAAGGCTATGCGGGCGACAGCTTCATTTCATGTAAGCCCGGATGACTTCGATCATTTCCTCGCCGCCCTGGTGGCGCTCCTTGTCGTCTGGCGGCGCCAGGACGTGCTCACGCAGGTGGTCTTCCATCACTTCGGCGGTCAGGCCGCTGACCGCGCCGCGCACGGAGGCGATCTGGCGCAGCACCTCGACACAGGCCGCGTCCGCTTCTAGGGCGCGTTCGATGCCTTCGATCTGGCCCTTGATACGGCGGACTCGCGCGATCAACTTGGCTTTTTCACGGGCGGTATGAGACATGGCAAAGTGCAATCAATATAGTCTAGGGGACTATATTAAACGAACGCAACCAAAGACTGAAGTGTGGCTCTGGAAAAGCCGGCGTACCGGAACACACAGCTATCGCTGAGGTTTGCCGGGCATCTTCATTTCCAGCAGTGCGTCCGCGCCGGGCGCGCACAAAGAAAAGCCCCTCGAAAGGGGCTGGATGGGTCAGGCTTCGTACACGAAATAGTGTTCGCGCTGACGCGGGAAGAACACGTGCTTCCACGTGTCGCCGCTGGTGTTTCCACCGTCGAAGACGACCATTTCATAGTCGTTCATGTCGGTATCCACCAGATCGGCGCTGGCGATGTGACGCATGTGCAGCGTGCCGTGCGTGCGCTCGAATACCAGGATCTGGCCGATGGCGTCTTCCTGGCTCATGGCCTTGACGCAGGCTCCGAGCTGGTGCTCGAAGTCGGGTGCGCGCGAGATGAGGTCGGGGAACATGAGGTTGCTCCTATGAAATGGACCAGCCCGGCTCCTGGGGGAGACGGGCTGGCATGGGGAAACAATGAGGAAGGCCGGCGTGTCGCGCGGCTGCTAGGACTCGGCCAGCGGCAGGCCCGGCAGCGCGGGTGCGTCGGCATCGAGGATGAGGATGCGTACATCGGCCTGGCCAGCCAGTTCAAGGATGTTCGCCAGGTCGTCCGGCATGCCCTTGTTCTGGTGCTCCTGTCGAAGCTGCTCGGCGGTGATGCCCTCGGCGTGCTCCAGGTTCTGGTCCGTCCAGGGTGTGGAGATCAGCTTGATGCCGATCGCCGGGCTGTACGGCACACGGAAGGCGATGAACAGCATGGCCTCCGGCGTGGCGAGGTCCGCCAAGTTGGCAAGGTAGTGCCAGGTATCGACCGTGATGTGCTCACGGGTGATCTCCCAGCAACGGCTGTAGTAGCCGGTCTCGAAACTTAGGCGCTGCATCACTTCCCGCGCGGCCTCGGCCGAATAGGCGTCACCGACGTGGACTGGGCGGCCGTCGAAGTCCTCGCCATGGATGGCATAGACCACGGCGCCGATTACACCGTCGCCGCTGACACCTTCACTGGCATCGCATTCGGCCAGTACCTTGGCGCTCACGCCTTCGGGGCCATTGCAGACCACGGCGAAATCGTTGGCGACGATGCAGGACGATGAAACCAATTCCTCGTCGGAGAGGTGCTCTTGGCTCGCGTGGATGTTTCGCCAGACATGCGGGCTTCCGTCCTCGTAGCTGATGGACAGCGTGCGGACGATTTTCAGATTCCAGTAGCCACGGAGAAAGGGATTGGGTTTCTGGGACATGGGAACTCTCCAGATTGAATAATGGAGCCAATTCCCGCCACCGGGAACTGGACCCGGTGGGTTGAAAATTGAAAATGCGTCAGACAACGCTGACCTTGGCGATGTCAGCATTGCGCTGGACGACGGGAAATAAATCGAGGGACATGGCCTCGTAGGCGCATGTCCCTCATGGGGAGTGAACGAAGACGCGGTGGTGTGCCGGAGACCGGCTCACCAGCCGTTGTAGTTCACGAGCAGGTCGGCGAGGACTTTGCGGCGTTGCAGGTCGAGACCGTCGAAGTCCGACAGCCCGTGGAAGTGGCAGCGCTTGAGCATGGCACCACCCTCGCGCGCGTTGTAGAAGCTGACCATGGCGGACAGGAACATGCGTTCGCCGCTGCTCAGGACGCCGAGGGCATCGTTGAGCCGCAGCATGTTGGGACGCAGATCCCACTTGCTCTTGGCCTGGTTCAGACCTTCGCGGGTGCCGTCGCCGAACCACTCGGGGCCAGCAATCTCGACGCCGCGCTTCCAGGCCTCGAAGAAGGCTTGGGGCGCGGCAGCGAAATGCTGCTCTTCCCGCATGATCTGATCGACGACTTCCCGGGGCAGTAGCTGGTTCATGACGTGATTCCTCCAGTTGGATCAGGGAATGGCGAGCTGGGACCAGCCGCCTCTTTCGAGGGCACGTTGAGCCGCGGCATAGCTGCGGAAGTACTCGCGGGATTCCCGCGAAACGGGACCTTCGGTATCGCGCGTGCCGATGTAGTGGCCGGCGGCGCTTTGCAGGACTTCGAGCGGCAGGAACTTGCCGCAGTAGGTCGAGGCCAATTGCCCGAAGGTTTGGCCGAAAGAGGCTTGCTGGGACATGGACGGGCTCCTTGGAAAAGCGGGGCCTCGTCCCTCACGGGATGGCAGCTCCCGCACGCGGTTGATAAAAAGCATCAGCGTCACGAGGACGCGCGTCCGCGGAATTGATGCGATGCGGACTGGTGGGCAACGCGGGAGAGACCCGCGGCAGCCTGGAACCCTGGCTGCTGGCATGTGCTGACCGGAATCAGCGAACATGCGGGCAGCTTCGTGCGCGGGCCGCGTCGCGTCAGTTGGAAAACGGCATCCGGTCCAGCCCCGATTGATGGGCACGGGGAAAAGAAAAAGCCCCGCATGAGTGCAGGGCTGTCAGGAGGGTGCGATGGTGCTGGGTCAGTCGGCCTTGTCGCCCAGCACATGCTGCTTCCACAGGTCGAATGCTTGCTCGGGCGCAAGCTCGGCGAGGATGACGATGGGCTGGGCCTGCCGGGCGCGCAGCGAAGCGAAGTACGCTTTGCGGTCGGCGATGGCCTTGAGCTTGATGCCCTTGATGAACAGCAGTTTGCCGTCCTTGATGAAAAGCACCTTGTTGGCGATGTCGCGGCTGAACGCGGCTCGCACCTTGCGTTCCGCGTGCATGGCATCGGCCAGTTCATCGACCAGGAAGTCGAGCGTCATGTCGATGTAGTGAGGGTCTTCGCCCTCCTGGCCGAGGTGGAGCGGCGCAGGCGGCAGGCCCTTGGCGAAGGCTTCGGCCTGCGCCAGCAGCGCCACCTTTCCGCTGAGCGCACGCAGGAACGTCGAGCCGCCGTGGCCGTCGTTGCGGGCCTCGGCGATGGGAGTGCCGTCGAACACGACGGTGGCGCTGAAGCACATCGTTTCCTCGCTGGCGAAATCTGCCACCTTGAGGTTCTTCAGCGTGATGCGGTCTTGCTTGGTGATGTTGTCCATGGGAAGTCCTGAAATCGACCGGGTGGCGACATGCCCCTGACGGGACGTGGCGGCCATCCCGTGGGTTGGAGAAAAGAGGCATCGATGCCCCGGTGGGCAGCGTTCGCCGGTGAGATGCCGAGGCGAACTGGCGGGTGGCGCGGGGGGAACCCACGGCAGCCTTGACACCCTGGCTGCGGGCTACTGCCGATACGTCGGCAATGCAGGAGGGAGAATGGCGCGGCCCGCAGGCTGCGTCGCCGATCAATCCGAAGCGGTCGAGCCCGTCTTGTGCAGGCACTGCACCAGGCGCTGGCCCAGCCATGCCATGCACGGGACGGCCATGGAGTTGCCGATTGCTTTGTAGCGCGGCGCATCCGCGGCGGGCTTGCCGCGGTAGGGGATCAGCGTGTAGTCATCGGGCATGCCTTGCAGCCGCTCGCACTCCGTCGGCATCAGCCGCCGCACACGCCAGTGCGACCAGTCGCCGGGGCCAGGGTCGTTCCAGTCGTAGCGGAAATGCGCCTCGAAGTCGGGGGCCAGCACATGAGGCTTGTCCGCGCCGCCGCCGCTGGTGCGCAGTGCGGCCGCTACGCTGCGGCCCAGCTCGGCGGCAAGACCCTGCTCGCGGCCGCGCAGAGACACGCAGGCCACCATCGGCACCCCGTAGCCCGGCTTGCCGTTGGATAGCACGGTGCAAGCCACCTGGCCATGGCCCGACTCGAAGCGCACTTCACCGCGGTTGTTCTGCGCGAACGCGATGGCGGGTACGACCCCGGCGTTCGCATGGCTGTTGCGATGGCCGCCAGCGCGCAGCGTCGGCGTTAGGTCGAGCGTGGCATCCCCGCCGCTGCCCTGGGCGGTGAAGGCGATGATCGGAACACCCTTGCCGGTGCCGTCCTCGCTGCTGCCCTTGCCGTTGTTGGCGCTGTCGAGCGTGTGCGCGATGCTGCCGGCGATCGACTGCACCATGAACGTCTCGGTACGGATGTCGTGCTTGGGGCCAGCGGCCATCAGGCATGCCGCCACATCGACGGGGCCAATGCCGCCGCTGAATCCGAACGTCGTCGTGACCTTGCCGTAGGGTTGCTTCAGTCCTGCGAATCCTGCAAGTCCTGCGCATGCGCCTGCTGCTTCAGCACCCGGTCCAGCATCGCGGGCAGCTTCTTGCCACGGCGCGCTGCCCGCACAAGAATCCCCGAGCAGGCCTGCGCGCTCAAAAAGTACTTCTGCGGGATCGAGGTCATCTCCACCACTTGCCACAAGAAACACGCGCTTGCGGCGTTGGGCGACACCGAAATATTGAGCGTCGAGCACGCGCCAGGCGATGCGGCGACGGGGTCCAGACACACAACCAGCGTGCGCCCACCGATCCCCTGGCGGCTGGAGCGCACGGCTTTCTCCGGCCAGTGCCCCCAGGAAATGCCCGAAGGCATTGCTGCGGTCGTTGAGCACGCCGGGGACGTTTTCCCAGACGAGCGTGGCCGCCGGGCGGCGGTCTTGTTGGCGGGTTTGGTCGATGGCATTGGCAAGCTCCACATAGGCAAGGGAAAGGGCTCCGCGCGGGTCATCCAGCCCGCGACGGCTACCTGCAACGCTGAACGACTGGCACGGCGTGCCGCCGACCAGGATGTCGGGCGTCGGCACGGTGCCGGCGCGCACCTGGCAGGCGATCGCGGTCATGTCGCCCAGGTTGGGCACGCGGGGGTAACGGTGGGCGAGCACGGCGCTCGGGAACGGCTCGATCTCGGCGAACCACACGGCTTCGAGGCCGAGGGGTTGCCAGGCGAGGCTCACGGCCTCGATGCCGCTGCACACGCTGCCGTACAGCAGTGGCGCGGCCTGGGGCGCACCGCGTGGGGTGCGAGGTTGCGGGTTCATGGCGGTCTCCTGTTCGTGTGGCCCTGGACCGTGTGGCCTGGCCGGACGTTGATTGGCAGGAGAAAGGCGCCGAAGGCCTTGCGGCCTTCGGCTCGGGAGGACGGAACCACCCGTGGGCTGTTGCAGGCCGGTCGTCGCTAGAACCGTCTGCTGTCAGCAATCGCACCCGGCGCATATCGTGGTTGGCGCCGGCATCTTCTGGCGCACATCCGCGCACAAAAGGAGCCCAGTTTTTCGCCGTTGGGCACGGCATCGAATACCGCTGACCACGAAGGGTCTCCGGGTGGCTCGCAGCTTGGCAAGCCATCGGGGGGCCCTTCGCAGAGGCGGAAAAATGCAGATCAGCAGAACGTGCCGGTAAACGCCGGACACGGTTCGCGGAGAAGCTACCTTCAGGCCCCGCGGCCGGGGGCGGCCGAGCGGGACGCGCACACGGACAAGAGAAGGCGTTGCGCGCTGGGCGTCCCGCAGGGCGTGCGGGACATGGGCCACGCCGCCGATGGCGGGCACGGCTCTCGGGGAGCGGGGTCGGTCAGGAGCCCTTGCGGCCGCTACTGCGCGGGCGCGAGGCTCCGCGCTTGGACGTGCCGGATTCGACCGGCAGCGTGCCTTTGCAGTCGGGGTAGCGACTGCACGACCAGAAGGGGCCGGTCTTGCCGGTGCGCTGGCGCGTGGGTGCGCCGCACTGCGGGCAAGCGGGTCCCTGGGGAACCTTGATGGACAGCGAGGTGCTGCCGTACTGCGCGATCAGTTGCGAAATCCATGCGGCCTGCTTGCCGATAAACACGTCCAGGGTGAGCTGTCCGGCCTCGATCATGTCGAGCGCCTGCTCCCACACGGCGGTGGTTCCGGGGTCGGCAATCGCCGCGGGTACGGCATCGATCAAGGTGAACGCCGCATCCGATGCGCGAATGGAGCGCCCCTTCTTCACGATGTAGCCGCGGGTGATCAGCCCGCTGATGATGTTGGCCCGTGTCGCCTCGGTGCCGATGCCGACCGTATCCTTGAGCTTCTGCTTCAGGCGCGGGTCTGTCACCAGCTTGGCGACCCCCTTCATGGATTTGACCAGTTCGCCCTGCGTGTACGGCTTGGGCGGCATCGTCTTGAGCGCTTTGATCTCGGCCTCGGCCACCTGGCACGCCATGCCCTGGCGCAGCGGGGGGAGTACCTGGCTGCGCGCGGCGGCGTCGCCGTCCTCGTCCGCTTCCGGCTCGGCCAGCACCAGACGCCAGCCTTGGGCGACCACCTGCTTTCCGGTGGCCACCAGCTTCTGCTGGCCGCAGGAAAACTCGGCGACCGTGCGGTCGAACTCGTGGTGACGGAGGAACTGCGCGAGGTAGTGCGCCCGGATGAGCCGGTACACGGCCAGTTCCTTCTCGCTCATCGAAGAGAGGTTCGCGGGTTCGAGCGTCGGAATGATGCCGTGGTGCGCCGTCACCTTGCCGTCGTTCCAGGCGCGCGAGCGCTGCGAGCGGTCGAGCTGGCCCATGATCGGGCGCAGCGAGGGATCGGTCTTGAGCAAGCTGTCCAGGACAGTCGGCACTTCCGCGAACATGCTTTCAGGCAGGTAGCCGGAATCCGAACGCGGGTATGTGGTGGCCTTGTGCGTCTCGTACAGGGCCTGGGCGATCTCCAGGGTCTCCTGCACGTCCAGCCCAAGCTGCTTGGAACAGACTTCCTGCAAGGTGCCCAGGTCGAACAGCAGCGGCGGGCCTTCGCGCACGCGCTCGGTCTCGACCGACACCACCTGGGCAGCATCCGCAGCGCGGATCTGCTGCGCGGCCTGCTGGGCGATGGGCTGCTGCAGGCAGCGGCCGGCGTCGTCGGTGCAGCCATCGGGCGGAACCCACTGCGCGCTGAAAGCCTGGCCGCCTGCGGACAGGGACACGTCGATGGCCCAGAACGGCACCGACTTGAAGGCCGCGATCTCACGGTCGCGGTCCACGACGAGCTTCAGGGTCGGCGTCTGAACGCGACCGACGGACAGCACGCCGTCGTAGCCGGCCTGCCGGCCCAGCACGGTGAACAACCGGCTGAGGTTCATGCCCACGAGCCAGTCTGCGCGCGAGCGCGCCAGTGCCGAGTAGTACATCGGCAGCGTGTCGGCCGAGGGCCGCAGCTTGCCGAGCGCGGTGCGGATCGACGCATCGTTGAGCGCCGACAGCCATAGCCGCTCGATGGGGCCGCGGTAGCCGCACAGGTCGATGATCTCGCGGGCGATCAGCTCGCCCTCGCGGTCGGCATCGGTGGCGATGACCAGATGGGTCGCCTTCGCCAGAAGCGCTTTGACGACCTTGAACTGCGTGGCGGTCTTCGGTTTGACCTCGACCCGCCACTGCTGGGGAATGATGGGCAACTGCTCCAGGGACCAGCGTTTGAGCGCCGCGTCATAGACCTCGGGGGCTGCCGCCTCTACGAGATGGCCGATGCACCAGGTGACGGTGATGCCGGAGCCGCTGAGACAGCCTTCACCGCGCTGCGTCGCGCCGAGAATCCGGCCAATGTCTTTGCCCTGGGAGGGCTTCTCGCACAAGAACAGCCGCATGTCCGTCCATCCGATTTCCGTGGTTCATTGAGTTGCTGGAATCGAGGATGCCGAGCAGCACCAGGGACAGCAGCAAACAAGCCGCATGCGGTGGCGACCACTTTCACGGGATGGAATGGCGGGACGGGAGTGGTGTGCGGTCGGGGGTGTGCGGGCCGGGAGCCGCGATTTTCGGGAGCGCGTGGAAGCCGGTGGACGTTGATGGAGCTATCCCCTGGGGATAGCTCGCGAGGGCATGGGGGGCGACGGACAACTGCCGCCGCCCCATGCCTGTCACTTCCTGCGCTTCGGCTCCTTCGGCGCGGTCGGTTCCTGGGTGGCCGGAGGTTTCGGCTGCGCGTCCTGCGCGGTCTCCTGTTGCCTGGGACTGAGGGTCACGGACTCGATGCGGAACGGCAGGATGCCGACGTTGCGCGCGTTGATCTGCCAGGTCTCGCGCGGCTGATCCTCGTTGTCCGTCCAAGGTTCGCGCTCCATCCGGCCGACGACCAGCACGCGCATGCCCTTCTGGTATAGGTCCTTCCAGTGCGCGGCGTCGCGGTGCCAGATTTCCACCGGCGCCCAGAAGCCGCCGCGATCCTCGAAGGTGCCATCCTTCCTGGGAATGGGGTTGTCGAAATAGACGTTCAGGCGCAAAAGGCGGCTGGGCTCGTCGTTGCCGTTAAGGAACTCCCGGTACTCGGGGGGCGAACCGATGTTGCCCTCGCCAGAAAAATGCGTGCTCATGTTGCAATCTCCGTGGTGGTTGAAATACCCGTACCTGGTCGGCGACGGGCGCTGGCGTGCTCTGCGCTATCACCGATCACGCATGGCGGGTGGCGTGGACTTGAGCCGGCGCAGGTAGGCGTCTTCCGCCTCGCCAGCCTTGCTGGCGCACTCCTGGGCCTGCCTGCCCAAGGTGTGCAACAGGCTGATCTGCATGTTCAGCGTGATGCGCTGAAGCTCGATCGCGTGCAGGTCGGCCAGCAGGTTGACCGGCGTGCTGGTGCTCGCCATCAGCTCCTGCCACAGGGCCACGCCCATGGCTGACCTGTCGTGCTTGCGCCAGCGCAGAAACACCCTGCCTGCGCCAGTGGTCTGCTGGGCCAACTCGATGGGCAGCAGGTGGAAGGGATGCCCGACCGCCTGTGGCAGCACCTGTCGCTGCGCCAAGCCAATCAACTCGTCGCGCATGGCGAAGCACTGGCTGGCCCAGGCCTCCAAGTCCCCTTTACCTTTAAAGGGCTTCAAAAGGCCTTTTAGAGAGCCTGCGTGTTCCAGCCGCATGAAGGCGGTCTGTTGCAACGGGCGGAAGTAGCGGGTGTCGCGGTTCGGGTCGCTCATGCCTGCGCGTCCTCGCCCGAGCTGGTCTCGGGTGTCTCGGTGGTGGTGGCCTCCTCGCTGGGCGATGCGGTTGCGGCAGGACCGTCACCGCGCTGCTGCAGGCCACGGCGCACGATCGGCGGCGCGAACTTCGAGCGGCGCGTGCCTTCCAGCACGTCCTGCGGCAGTTCACCGAATTTCTCCAGCGCCGCCCGCGCTGCGGCATTCTTCGCGGCGAAGTCGTCGCGCGTGCAGCCCGAGTAGCGGTACTGCTGAGCCAGACTGAAAAGACTGCGCAGCGCATGGGCGCCTTCGTTGAGCCAGCGTTCGAGCGTCGAGCGATCGATCAGCGCGGTGTGGTGCGCGAGGATGAGTTTGCGGGCGATGTCGTCGTAGTCGGCCAGCAGATACACGGCAGCAAAGCCGAGCTGCGCATTGACGAACAGCGGCAGCTTGACCGGCTGGACGTTGAGGTTCTCGCCCAGGGTGAGTGCCGGCGGCACGCTCGCCAGGGCCCGGTCCACCTGCTCGCGCAGCGATTGCAGCGTGGTCTTCGTCTGGTCGAGCTTGTCCTCGATGCGCAGCATCCAGAAGTCGCTGTACGGGTCGTCCTGCTCCGAGCCGCGCCGCATCTTGTTCATCTGGGCGATGTAGCCATTCAGGCCGACGATGCCCGGTCGCCCCTCGGCGGCGGCGCGGCCATGCCAGATGCGCGAGGCGTGGTGCGTGTGCAGCGTCAGCGACATCGCGCTGCGCAGGGAGCCGAGATTCAGTTGCAGGGGTTCGTTGGTGGTTGCCATGGTGTCCGCTCGTTGTTGGAAAAGAGCGGACAGCTTCGGCAGGTGGCGGAAGGCAGTCAGTCAACAAACCGAAACCCGCCAGTCCCCGGTTCAGGGCGCGGCGGGTGCATGCGTCGCGAGCTATCCCCAGGGGATAGCTCCATGGAGCGCCAAGGAACGCTGCACGTCCGGATCAAGCTCGGACAAGCACGATCCAGCCGCAGGCGATCGAGGCGTGGCGCGCAGCGGTTCGACGTCGTAGCTGTCAGTGGAACTATCCCCAGGGGATAGTTCCATGGAGCGCCAAGGAACGCTGCGCGCCCGGATCAAGCGTGGACAAGGCCGATGCCACCGCAGGCGATCGGGGCTTGGCGTGCAGCGGTTCTACTGGAAGCCACTGAAATCCACTTCACCGCCTTGCAGGCCCGCTCACTTGCTGGCGAGCAGGTTGCGCAACCGCTCGATGTGCTGCTTAGCGACTTCTGGCGGCACTGGCTTGCCCTGCGGCCGGGATGGTGGCGGTGCTGGTGGTGGCCGCTCTTTCGGCGGAGCGGGTGCCGATGGCGCGTCTTTCTTGGCCCAGGCGTTGAACTCGCCATGGATGGCCCGCTGGATGATGCCGAACAGATACCCTGCAGGATTGCGGACGCCATGGTTGCTGCATCGTGCGGCCCATTCGTCCAGCACCGCCTGCCTCAGCGCAGCATCGACCTGCTGTAGTGCCACTCGCGCACCTGTCTGCTGCTCTGCCTTCAGTTCCGCGAAGCGTTTGGGCCATTGCAGGTCGCCCAGCGCGCGCGCCTGCGCCTGTGCCTGCGCGGTAGTACGTACTTCATTAATACGACTACTACGTACTGTACGGGCCTGCTTCGGATTCCGAAGAGAGGCGTCTGGCGCGGGTTTCGGCCCTGCTTCGGATTCCGAAGTGGGGTCATCGGGATTCCGAAGAAGGCTCGTCGGCCCTTCTTCGGAATCGTGAGTGACATCCTCTTGTGGATAACTTTCGGTCGCCGTGAGGCCCTGGCTGGCGAGTCGTTCGGCCAGGACCTGCAGCCGTGACGGCAGCGTGCGGCCGGACAGCAGCGGGTCTTCCGCGATTTCCTTGAGCGTGTTCAGGCCGACCATCTGGACGGCCTTGGCCGAGTGGCCGACGGACTGGCTGACCAGCGCCAGGTAATCGGCGTCGAGCTGCATCGCTTCAAAGGGCGTCAGCGGCTCGTCGTGCAGGACATAGAGGTTGCCGAGGATGCGGCCGGTCTTGGGGTCGCGGCGGCGCCGCACCAGGCTCAACCATCGGGTGAGGCGCAGAAGCGTCAGGGCTCGCGCCACGGTTTCGTGCGAGGCTTGCCCGGCGCAGGGCATCGACGCCAGCCAGGGCCGAAGCTGTTCATACGTCGGGAACGCCGTCACGCCATCGTCGTTGAGCATCAGCCGGAAGACCTGCCAGGCGTTGCGCTCCAACGGCGTCAGGCGGCGGTCAAGGAAAAGCCGCCGCGGTACGGTCTCGTGCCGATTGCCGCTGAACAGGAAGGCATCGCCAGACGCCGGGGTCGTGGGCATCGCGACAGGCGTGGGTGTGGGCGGGGGCGCGTCGGCGTTGGACCTGGGCGCAAGGTCTTTCAGCGCAGCATCGAACAGGTCTGCGAGTGCGATGGGGCCAAGACGTGGTGCGGTGTCGTCCACGGCCATGGTCAACCCAATCCTTGATCGACCCAGCTCTTGATCGAAGCCCAGACCACCGACAGAGGAAGCGACATGCCTTCGGCCAAGTCCATGGCGGCATCGAGGATGGAGGTCTCGTCTTCGAGATCGACGTTCCTGCTGCCGGTCATGGCCTTCCATTGCTGCCACAGCTCCGTGTCCTGCTTCTCGTCCAGCACGGGATGGCGGCCCTTGCGCTTGGGCAGGCCGAGGATTTCGCGGCGAAGCGCCACCTCCTGGTGGGTCAGGCCGTAGAAGCGGCTCACCATCTCGGTGCTCGCGCCCAGTCTGAGCATGCGATCGACCGTGGCGATCTCCTTCTCCACGTCCTGCGCCTGCCTGAGCAGACGCCGGAGCACTTCGCGGTTGACCGTCACCGAGCACCACGAGACGTTGGCGTTGGCCAGCACGCTGATCAGCGCGGGATGCTTGAGGGCGTCCAGCTCTTCCTCGCCAAACCCCATCAGCTTGCAGCGGCGCAGTTGCCCATTGCGCAGGTCATAGAGGGCCTGGGCGATGACGGCCTGGTTGAGTGGGTGTGGTGCGGACATGTCGGTCTCCCTCTGTCACGTTCCAGAGTCCGCAGCGCCGGCGTCCAGGTCGAGCAGACGGCGGGCCAGCCGCAGCAGCCGGAACAGCTTGACCAGTGCGGTGTCGCTCAGTCGCCGGGTTGCGTCGCCGTGTCCGTGCAGCAGTTCCGACAAGTCGATGACGAATTGCCCGTTATCCAGGCCGACGTCGGCGGGCTGCTGACCGGTCAGGCATGCCAGCAGCGCCAGGACGGCACGGCCCAGCGGCCCCGGGTCTTGGGCGTGGGCACGGCAGGCGAACCCGATGCCGTCTGGACGGTCATCGATGCACTCGTCCAGGTCGGCCTCGCCCGCGATCTCGCGGGCGAACTGCGCGACGTGGATGCGCAGGCGCTCGGGCGTGTCCAGGCTCGCGTCGATGTACCAGACATCAGAGATCGGATAGAGCCCGCCGGCCTGCACGGGGATGGACTGCAAGACGTTCGCCGGGAAGTCGGGCGGCAGCGCATCGCCTAACTGGTCGGCGACCAAGCGCTGGATGGACTGGAGCCGTTCGGTCGTTGGCGCCGGTGAGACGATGTGCTTCTGAAGCAAGTAGTCGTCCGCTGTCGGACTGGCCGTGCCCGCCTCGTTGGCATCTGCGTCGCACTCGCGCGTTGAGGTGGGAGACACAGGGCCTGCAGGCTGCGCTGCCGGTGCAGGCCCTGTGGTGGGCGGCGAGGCGTTGGCAGGTGGGCGCGCGATAACCCCAGGCTCCGGCAAGGCGGGCGGTGTCGAGGATGGCGTCGGATCGCTGACCAGAGCGCGCTGGCGGCTCTCGGATTCGGTCATGTCCAGCGCGAGCACGTCGTAATCGACGCCCAGCAGCTCGGCCATCTGACCGATCAGCTCGTCCTGTACGCGCTGCGCGGAGAACTCGTCGGCCTGCACATCAAACTGCGACAAGACTTCCTGGAAGAACTCGTCGAAGTCCTGGACCAACGTGCGGCCATTGGCGTAGCGCTCCCACGCGAGCAGGCAGGCCTTGCGCATGACCGACAGGCGTTCGACCTGGTGGCGGCCGAGGCCGCAATAGAGCACGGCGGGGATCGCCGGCAGGAGGTAGCGCACCGCGTCGTTCATGCGGCTGATGTGCGACTGCTGGACCGGAAAGCCGTCGGCGGCCAGGCGTCGGGCCAGTTCGGACTGGCTCAAGGCGGCGCCGCTTTCCTGCTCGTAGAACTCGCGCGCCTTCTCGACGCCGAGGGCGCGCTCGATGAAGGTGAGGCCGCCGCGCAGTTCGTTCTCGGCCAGGTGCCCGGTCAGCATGACGACTTCGCCGCGGCTGGGCCACGGCCGGAACAGGCACGATATGCGGAAAAACTGCTCGTCCTTGGTCTCCGACCACAGTTCGCGCAGGATCGCCAGCCGCGTGTTGCCGCCGTTGCGGATGATGTAGTGGTCCTCGCCAGGCCGTCGGGTGATGGCCGGTGCCGCATCCAAGCCGCGCTCGCGGATGGATACCTTGATTTCCTCATAGGCTGGATTGCGCTTCTTGCGCGGGTCATGGTCGTAGGGGCGTAATTGGTCCAGGGTCACGACCATGGGTGTGTCGGCGATCGGGTCGCTCAAGGCCGACGCGGTCGGGCCGCTGCGCTCGAACCCGGCCGCGAGCAGCTTGCCGGCCATCTGCTGGGAGGTCATTTCAGCCATGGCGGCCTCCCTGCGCTGGGGACCGGGCCTCGCGCTCGGCGCGGCGGATCTGCGCACGGACGTTGAGAGCCGCCCGGTGGTCGCTGGCCGTCGAACTGGTGTAGATCGCGGCGCAGCCTGCCTTGGTGAATTTGAGGTGGCCGCCCGGCGTGCGCTTGACGTGCCAGCCTTCACCGACAGCGAACTCGATCAGGGCGCGCAGCCGCTTGTGGCCTCGGGCCAGTTCATGTGCGTTCGCCATGGGGCCTCCCGGTATCAAGAGGGACTGGAGAACGGCCGGACACCGCGGCAAATCGGTTTTGCCACTGCGGGAATAGCTCGCCGGCGAGGCCGCGCATGGTGTCGAGCGCGGCGGGGGCGACTCTGCCCGGTGGCTGGCGGTATTCGACCCGATGCACTGGCAGGCCGCGCGTCGCGGCGCGCGGATAGGCTTCGATGGCCGGCACGTCGGTGGTCAGCACGCGGATGCCGGCGTGGTCCTGGAACAGGTCGCGCAAGGCCTGCTGGATCAGCCGGGCGTTCGCCGACACGGGGTGGACGCGGTTGATGAGCAGGTGCAGCGGTGGCGGCTCGATGCCGAGGTGCCGGTACGGTGCGATGTCTTCGAGCAACTGCATGGTGCCGCGCCGCAGCTCGCGCGCCGCGAGGATTTCCGGGGTCACGGGCGACAGCGCAACGTCGGAGGCGAGCACCGCCATCTCCAGCAGCACCGAGCGCGCGCCCTGGGTGTCGATCAGCACCAGGTCATAGAGGGGAGCCAGGACCGGCAGCAGGTGCCGTAGCCGCAGGCGCCCATCCGGCGCGTGCAGCAGCAAGGTGTTCAACTCGCCCCGGTGGTCGTTGGACAGCACCAAGTCCAGGCCCGAAATGATTGTGCGGGACACGAGCTGGCCGAGGTCGCGCTCGTTGAAGGCCAGCAGCTCATAGATGCCACCAGGCGCACGGTGTCCCAGTTCGTAGTAGGACGACAAGGTGGGCTGCACGTCGAGATCGAGCAGCAGCACGCGCAGCCCCGCGTCGGCGACGAGCCCGCCCAGGTTCGCGGCCGTGGTGGTCTTGCCGACGCCACCTTTCGTTGAAATGATGGATACAACCTGCATGGCGTTCTCCGTGTGAGGATGGAAAGTCCGCGGGAGAACGGGTCAGGCCCGGTTGTTGACGCGCTCGGCGATCCACTGATCGATTTCGATGGAATCCCAGCCGACGGCGCGCACGCCCAGACGCAGCGCCTGCGGGAACTGGCGCTTCTTCATCAGGTTGTAGATGTGGGCACGCTTGAAGCCGGACTTCGCTTCGACTTCTTCCAGGCGCAGGATGCGGCGCTCGTTGGGTGGCAGTACAGGTGTTTGCGACATGGCGGTCATGTAATGACCCAGTGATTTCCTGCTCAGGTGTAACCTTTTCAAGGAGACGCCGATGAGCGCGGTAATGGAAGAAGAGATCAAACGTTGGACAGCACGGCGGAAGTCGGCGCTGGTGTTGGAGATCAT
>Ga0067045_1029274_pt1 | contig 22267 bp, 19 predicted proteins | sample TerdegcTABiofilm_FD_59184 | JGI IMG/M metagenome (GOLD analysis project Ga0067045, IMG submission 59184) | Combined Assembly of (Gp0054472, Gp0054536) Wastewater bioreactor microbial communities from Singapore -Terephthalate degrading...
CTCCGCAAGACCATGCAAGCGGTCTTCAACCAGGAACCTCTCGCCAGGGTGCAGTATATTTCTTGCGCTGACCCCAATACGCTCCAGGAACTAGATTTAATCGAAGATCACGCTTTGCTCTCAGTAGCAGTTTTCATCGGCAAGACGCGTTTGATCGATAATATCCTGCTGCCTTAAATTGGCCATGATATAATCAAAGGGATTTTTCCGGGTAAACAAACTCTAGCGGAGGCAAGGAATGGAAATTTCGAACAGCCAATTTAAGCACTGCGACCTCATAACCGTTGTCGGGCGTATTGATAGCGCAACTGCCCCGCAATTTGCAGAAGTCTTCAATTCCATCATGAACGAAGGAAGATACAAAATTGTCCTGGATATGGAAAAGATCGATTTCATTTCCAGTGCAGGGTTACGCGTGTTGATCAACTCACAAAAAACGTGCAAGCGATACAACCGCGGCGAGGTTGTTCTGACAAATGTTCCGCCAAATATATTCTCCGCTTTAGATTTAGCAGGATTTACTCGACTCTTCAAAATCTTCCCGGATGTATTGACCGCAGTTGGAAATTTTTAACGACTCCCCCCCTTCCGTTCTCCATGCAGAATTCCCCGGGCATTTCGAGAACCTCTCTGATATTGCTGCCTTTGTCAGAAAAGCTGCGGTTGAAGCAGGGTTAGATGATTTTAGCGTCTATTCCGTTGAAACCGCTGTGGACGAAGCCTGTTCGAATATCATAGAACACGCCTACAAGGGAAAACAAAACGGGATTATTACCATTACCTGTACCATTATCCCAGGTGAATTGACCGTTGAACTGCACGACACAGGCAAATCTTTTGATCCAACCCGCGTGCCAAAACCCAAATTAGATGTCCCGCTGGAAGAAAGACAGGATAGCGGTCTTGGGTTATATTTCATCAACCAGTTGATGGATGAGGTCATTTTTTCCTTCGACAAAAAGTTTGGCAATACCCTAACCTTGAAAAAAAAAGCAAGTCCATTGCAGCCCCCGGACAAGCAGTGATCAGTCATGCAAGAAGATCGTTTCCACTGGAAACAATTTCTTAGCCTGGGCGAAGAATTACTTTGCCAGACCAACTCAAACGCGCAATGTCAGCTAATTGAGCAAACAGTCATCGACCATCTTGGCTGCTCGGTAAAGGTCTGGCTGGCTGAACCTTTTTATCCGCTCCCCGGAGAAGCTTCCCCTTCCCTCATCTCACAGGATTCAAGTCACCCGGTTGTGCGTTTTTGCGGCGACTACCACAAACCTGCTTGTCTGCTGAAAGGCCAGGCAGAGGTACAGCTTTTCTCTCCCTCAGCGCAGCCGTACAGCATTGCTTTTCCACTGCTCACTCAGAATAATTTATTAGGTGTTTTACTGGCCGAAAAAGAAACCAGTCAAACTTTCAAGGAAGACGAAATTGATTATCTCGAGCGGATTGCAGCCCACGCCGCCCTGGCGCTGCAAGTTACTCGCCAGGCGATCTTGAAAAATTGGCGACACGAACAAATCAACCTTGTGCGCTCCGTAAGCGCTGAAATCACAAAAGTTCTAGACCTGGAACAGCTTTTTCACCATGCAACTCGCCTGATACAAGAAAGCTTCGGGTATTACTTCGTTGCCATCTTCACCCTGGGAGGCGATTCAGAAACCCTCAACCTTCGCGCTTACGCCAGTTCGAGCAAAGAGGTTCAATTACCAGAAGATTATTCAGTGAAAGTCGGCGATGGCATCGTTGGATTTGTTGCCCAAAACGATGAAGGATTGATCGTCAAAGATACCGGTAAAGACGATCGCTATCTCGCTGTTCACCAGCTTCCGCAAACCCAGTCGGAGACAGCATTGCCCTTAAAGATCGAAGGCCGGCTTCTTGGCGTTTTGGATGTTCAAACCACCCGGCGTGATGCTTTTCACGAAACGGACATGCTTGTCCTTCGCTCCCTGGCCGACAATATCGCCATGGCAATTGAAGAAGCGCACATCTATACAGATCTGGAGAGGCGCGCCGACCAGATTTCAGCCATTCTGGAAGTCAGCCATAAACTCAACTCCATCTTGGAATTGGACGGTTTGCTGCAAGAAATCGTCCATGTCATTCATAAGCGTTTTGGCTATCCTCTTGTTCAAATTTTTACAGTTCATAAAAACCGGCGGTTGGTCATCTACCAAACCAGCAATGATCCCCGTCATACAAACTTGCGCGAAAATTTCCTCGCATATCCACTCGATGACCCGGTCGGCATCATCCCGTGGGTAGCGCGCAACAACCAACCCTGGATGTCCAACGATGTAGCTATAGATCTTCTTTATCGTCCATCCGAACTATTGTCATCTGGAACACGTTCTGAACTGGCGGTCCCCCTTTCCTATGCAGGTAATGTCGTCGGTGTGCTAGATATCCAAAGCAATCACGCCAATGCCTTCACTCAGCATGATCTGACCTTGCTGAATGGTCTGGCAGCAGGGATTGCCATTGCTGTCCGAAACGCCACCCTCTACAAAACCGAGCAATGGCGCCGACAGGTAGCCGATAGCCTTAATGAAATTGCCGGCCTCATCAACGCCAACACTGCTCTGGACACGTTGCTCGATTCAATTCTCAATGAGGTAGAGCGAAACCTCCCATGCGAAGTAACCGCCATCTGGTTGTTCGATGATGCAGGCATTGACCCCGACCTGGGCATCCGCCCCCTAAGGCTTGCCGCTTTGCATGGCGCAAACCCTGAACTCATCCAGGAAACCTGGCAGCGGAACCCAGAGATCAGAAAATGGTTAGATACCGTCGTTACCTTTAAGGAACCTGGCAATCGGCGTAGCGGCGACATAATCGGCCCCTTTGGCATAGCACTAAAATACCCTGAAGATTATTCCGCCATCGCAGCCCCGCTCAAATCTGGGGATCTTGCCCTTGGTGTGCTAGAGCTGGCGCATCCTAACCCAAATCTCTATGGCAGCGATGCGACCTCCCTGGTGAGTACCTTTGCCAGCTATGCCGCTGTCGCCATTCAAAACGCCCGCCTGTATTCTGAGGCGCAGGAGCAAGCTTGGATTTCTAACGTCCTCCTGCAGGTCACCGAGGCCAGCCAGTCAGCCAGTACGATTGACGATCTGTTCGCCACCATGGTCAGGCTGGTTCCTCTGCTAGTAGGGATCAAGAAATGCGCCCTTTTTCTCTGGAACGACCAGCAGGCAGCTTTTGAGCTCAAAGAATCGCATGGTATTGATTTTCCAATCACCCCTCCACTCTTCACCGAAACCGAGCACCCTTCCTTTAGCCACTTGAGAAACACCCTCAAAATAGTATATATGGTCGATTCGGCGCGTGAGTTCCATTTGCCACCAGAAACCCCTCTCCCAACAGGGGAAACGTTCATCCTCCTGCCCTTGCTGGTGCGCGGCGAATTAGTCGGCGCTTTCCTGGTTGTCCACCAGGTTACCGGCCAGCCCGGCGCCGAAATATTCCTCACTGACCGAACCCTAACCATTCTCCAGGGAATCGCTCACCAGATTGCAGTCGCCTATGATAATCTGAGATTAACAGAACACAGCCAGCAAGAAAGCTATGTCGCGGCGGCCATGTTACAGGTTGCTCAGGCAATCTCCACACAAAATAATCTAGAAGATATTTTATACACCACTGTCAACCTCATGCCAATTCTCGTTGGTATCGACGCCTGCGTAATCTACCTTTGGGATTCTACAACCAATCGGTTCAAGCCGGCGCAAGCATATTCCAGCTCCAAATCGGAAAAGGAAGCTATCCTCCAGCATCCCATTGCAAGCGACGAAGCGCGCCTGATCGGTCAGGCCTTTGAACAAATTCAACCTCATTTTTGCCAGCTGCCTGAACCGGCAAGCAGCTTGAGCCAGTGGGATACCTTGAATTGCCAGCCCACAGACCGCATTTTCCCCACCCAATCAGCGCCCTCTGGCGGCTGGTTGATGGCGTTTCCACTGGCAAGCCAGGGTGAAAAATTTGGCGTTCTCCTCACCAGGGAAATCGGAGCGCCGATCAAGTTCCAACCGCGCCGGGTAGAAATTATCTTGGGCATAGCTCAGCAAATTTCCCTGGCAATAGAAAACGAAACACTAAAAACAAAAATGCTGGAACGAGAACGCATCGAGCGCGAATTTCAACTGGCGCGCCAAATTCAATTGACATTCCTGCCCAACCAATTGCCAGAAATTCCAGGCTGGGATTTCAACATCCGCTGGCAAACGGCGCGTGAAGTCGGCGGCGATTTTTATGATATCTTTTCTATGGACGGTTGCCATACAGCCCTGGTAGTAGCCGATGTGTCGGATAAGGGCATGCCAGCTGCTTTATACATGACCGTCACACGCACGTTGATTCGTGCTTTTGCCAATGCCCGGCTTTCACCTGCCTCAGTGCTGGAAAAGGTCAACGATTTGCTATTAGGGAATTCGCAGGGCGGCATGTTTGTTACCGCCACCTATGCGGTCTTATGCACAGAAGATGGAAGCTTGACTTACGCGAACGCCGGACATAACCGCCCCATCCTGCTTCGCTCCTCCAAAAATCAACTGGAAATCCTACCCAAGGGCGACCTTGCTATGGGCGTACTGGAAGGCGTGCAGTATCAAGACTACCACTTCACCCTGGAGCCCAATGATACGCTTTTTATGTACACGGATGGTGTAACCGACACCTTCTCCCCTTCCGGAGAGACTTTTGGGGACAAACGCTTGCACAAAGCACTTCTGCAAGCAAATCATGAAAATTCGCGGAACTTGCTGAACGAACTCGATCAAATTCTTTCAGGCTTTCGAGCAAACAATCCAGTTTCCGATGATCTAACCATCCTCTGCGTTCACAGGCGCCCAACTCCTCACAATATCTCATTGGGAAAGCGGTCAGCAGGAAAAAAAATGATAGCAACCTGGGCAATCTTATGGGATATGGATGGTGTACTGGTCGATTCTGCCGATCTCCACTATCACTCCTGGTTGGAGACCCTGACCCGCCATCATATCCCATTCACAAAAGAAATGTTCTCGCAGGTTTTCGGAAAAAACAACACCCAGATCATTCAGGAGTTGATCTCATCCACCGGAAAAGACCTGGTAAGCGTCATCGATCAGGAGAAAGAGGCTTATTTTCGAGAGAACATCTCACGCAATGCACGGATTTTCGAGGGAGTGAGGCCCTGGCTAACGAGGTTTAAAAAATGGGGTTTTCAACAGGCAATCGCTTCTTCTGCCCCCCAGGCAAACCTGGAGGCACTGGTAGACGCTTTCGAAATTCGTTCTTTTTTCCAGGCAATCATCTCAGGGCAGCATCTTCCCAGCAAACCAGATCCGGCTGTTTTCATTAAAGCCGCCGAGTCAATAAATGTCCCTGTGTCTCAATGTGTAGTCATTGAGGATTCGATCCACGGCATCGCCGGAGCCAAAAAGGCCGGAATGAAAACCATCGGCGTGGCAACATCTCAACCTCTCCACGCGCTCAACCAGGCAGACCTGGTAGTCCGGCGATTAACAGATCTGATGCCAGGTCAGGTAAAAACTCTGCTTTCTCATTAACCCCATGGAAAAGAAATAACCTAGCGACCGAAAAAGAGCGCCCACCAGACTTCCCAATTATCTACAGGTTCCAGCGTTGGCGTGGGGAGAGGGGTTGGGGTGACAATGACATTTTCTTTGGCCAGCGGGATCACAACCTGGTCGCCTGGCTTTGCCCAACCGGCTTCACCGCGTGCCCAATCCTCCACCGCCAGTTCAGAGTTACTGTAAGCAATTTTTGTCTCGAGGGCGTAGCGAGTCGCCCATTGGGCATATACCTGCGTTATCACCTGGTCGCGTTCAGATGACAGACGGGTCAGATCCCACAAGCGTGAATTCAAATCCATCATCAATAAAGCGAATACACCCAACAGGATAATGAACAGAAAACGTTTTAACTCGATCTTAGGGCGCATTTTTCTCATACAACCATAGTTTACCGCACTCAACAGCCGCTTTCAAGAAAAAGTGTGCAAGTACTATACTCGGAATCGCATAAAAAAACACCCTGCCGAAGGCAGGGTGTTGTGCCGAAGGTGGGATTTGAACCCACATGAGCGTACACTCACTACGCCCTGAACGTAGCGCGTCTGCCAATTCCGCCACTTCGGCTCGCAGGTTCGGATGGTATTTTAACGTTTATTCTGAATTTGTCAACCTTTGGGGATATAATATCGGATGGAACGCGCCGTCCCAGGATGAACCTTTTCAGAGCCTGCCTGCTTTATGAGGTAGGTTCTCTCTATGGAGTATGGATTTGCATGATAAAAAAGAAGAGGCTTTTCATCTTGCTGATCCCTTTGTCTGTTCAGTTGCTGTACCTTCCAATCAACCGGCTGGCCAGCGGTGGCATAAAACCAGAAATTCCACTGGATCAGTTAATGCCGCTCTGGCCAGTTTGGGCCGTTCCCTACCTGCTGGCAATCCCCTTGTGGATTTTCGGTTTCCTGTGGGCCGGGTTGGTGATGGATGATAAACAATTTATGACGCTGGTTGTTTCTTCTACAATGGCAATGTGCATTGGGATGATTTGTTTTATCGTCTTCCCGACCTTCGTTGAACGTCCAACTGTAACCGGCAACGACTGGGCTTCGAAACTTTTACGATGGATTTACGCGAACGACGAGGTATATAACGCCGTTCCAAGTGGTCATGCTTATATTTCTACGATCCTCGCTTTGGCGTGGCGTCGATGGAAGCCTGACCTCTCCTGGTTGTGGGGAGCGATTCTTGTCATAATCCTGCTCTCGACTTTATTCACCCGGCAGCATTATCTCATCGACTTGGTTATTGGGATTGGCTTGGGCGTGACGGCGTATTGCATAGTGTATCAAGTCTCACCCCGCGTTTGCTATTACACCACCCAAAAGAAAGCCTAAAAGCGGTAGGTTAATAAACGCGTGTGTATTTCTGATGCACATGATGGGTTGTCCGGCTGGGAATACTGCCCGCATCGCAGAAGAGTTGGACACAGGTATCGATGATTTTCTCGGTTTTATATTGATTGTAAGTTCCTTCGTCTTTCCAGACCGAGATGATCCTCCACAAGCCAGTATTGTCTAGGCAGTGGATCAAGAACGACTCCAACAATCCTGGAGGAGGATTGCGGATAGCAGCTGCATAATTTTTTTCGAGCTGTTGCCAGTTTTGCTCCTTAACCTGGCCTTCCAGAATCGTAATGAACATAGCAGCCTCCTTACAAACAGGCAACAGGATAACCTGTTCATACTCTATTATAGCGAATCGATAGTGAAGATGGATTAAAAGAATCAACATGGATCAAACAAAAACCCATGTTGATTCTTCGTGTATATCCGCGCTTGGAGGAGGACGGATTACAGCCCAAAGATAGCCCAGCCGCCAGATGTCCTTTCAAAAAAGGGCGGGGGGTTCCATGCCAGACCTGCAGATGATCTCAATTCATCTGCAGTGTGAGCGTCACACAGCCGCTACCGGTGAATACGGTTGCGCAAGAAAGCCGGAACATCAATATCGTCGGTGTTCACCACGCGCTTGAACTCAGCTGGTGATGCAGACCCGGCCGGAACTTCCGACTTTTCTGGCTGCCGCGCCGTACGGTGCGACGGCTGGGGTTCTTCTATGCGGATCGGGCGCTCGCTTACAGGGCGAACACTGCTGGCGCTGGTCGTCCGGTCGAAACCAGTAGCGATGACGGTTACCCGCAGGTCGTCGCCCATCGCGGGATCAATCACCGCGCCAAAGATCAGGTTCACATCCGGATGGGCAGTCTCTTTGATAATCGCAGCAGCTTGATTGACCTCGAAGAGTGTCAAACCGGGGCCGCCAGTCACATTGAAGAGAATACCACGCGCGCCGTCAATGGTAATATCCAGCAATTGGCTGGAGATAGCTGCCTCGGCTGCAACGCGAGAGCGATCCTCGCCCGAAGCCCGGCCTACCGCCATAAGCGCCGCGCCGCCCTCGGACATAATGGCGCGCACATCAGCAAAATCCAGGTTGATCAGACCAGGCACTGTGATCAATTCAGAAATGCCCTGGATACCCTGGCGCAACACATCATCCGCCACCTGAAACGCTTCCGTCAAACTGGCGCGTTTGTCCACAATCTGGAGCAAACGATCGTTCGGTATAACAATCAGCGTATCGGCGTGCTCCTTGAGCTTAGCGATTCCGGATTCGGCCCCCTGCATACGACGGGAGCCCTCAAAGGTAAAGGGGCGCGTGACAACGCCGATGGTGAGCGCACCGATCTCCTTAGCAATTTGCGCCACGATAGGAGCAGCCCCTGTACCCGTTCCTCCGCCAAGGCCGGCTGTCACAAAGACCATATCACTCCCTTTGAGTACTTCATACAGCTCATCCGCCGATTCTTCGGCTGCTTTCTGCCCCATTTCAGGATTGCCGCCGGCGCCCAGGCCGCGAGTCACTTTATCGCCAATGCGAACGCGGGTGGGCGCTTTCGAGAGCAGAAGCGCTTGGGCGTCAGTGTTCACAGTAATGAACTCGATGCCCTGCACTCCCTCATCGATCATCCGGTTAACAGCGTTACACCCACCGCCGCCCACACCGATCACTTTGATGCGGGCAAAAGACTCAGCCAGTGATTGTAGATTTTGTTCCATATTGTCCTCCTCCATTTATTATCATGTGTTGCGGTATTGTGTATGAACCTTTACGGCTAAGGTAATAATCTTTTCAAGAAAGATTTGAGCGAATTCCATTCGATACTGCTACCTCCTTTACGGCTGCTCCGCGTGACGGTTGTTTCATTCATCAGTAAGGCCCAATGCAGCAACCCAATGCTGGTTGAAAAAGCTGGTGAGTGAAGCTGGTCCACCAGACCCACCAGGTTATCCGGGCGGGCCGCCCGAACGGGAAGTTGTAATACCTGACTTGCCAAATTGCGGATGCCAGGCAGGTTGCTGACGCCCCCGGTCAGCACCATACCCGCAGGCAATAAGCCATCATAACCAGAGCGCTTGATTTCTTGTAAAACCATCAAGAAAATCTCCTCTACCCGCGCCTCGATAATGTGGACCAGGTCTGCGCGCCTGACGGAATGAGGAGCCTCATCACCAAACCCGCGCGTGCTGAAGCTTTCGGCTGGATCAATTTCGCGCTCGATGGCGTAACCGTACTGTTTCTTGATATCTTCGGCTTGCGAGACCGGCATACGAAGACCATGAGCGATATCAGACGTGATATGATTGCCGCCGACTGCAAGCACCATTGTGTGCCAGACATCACCGTCAATATAAACGGCCAGGTCGGTCGTCCCGCCGCCGATATCACAAACGATAACTCCCATCTGGCGTTCGGTTTCCGTCAACACCACTTCCGCAGAAGCCAATGGGTTGAGCACAAACTGAGAGACCTCAACACCGGCTGCCTGAACACACTGCCGCAGATTCTCCACTGTGGCGGCAGCTGCAGTAATAATATGCGCTTCAACTTCCAGCCGATAACCATGCATCCCTATCGGCGTGCGGATGCCATCTTGCCCATCTACAATAAAACCACGTTGGATTACATGGATGATCTCACGGTTGTGGGGAATAGCAACTGCCTGGGCAGACTCCAACGCCCGGTATACGTCATCCTGGTCAATTACCCGACCCGAAATCCCAACCACGCCGCGGCTGTTGACGGAAGACACATGCGATCCCGCCAGGCTGACGAGGGCAGAGGTAATTTCGAGACCAGAGGTTCGCTGGGCTTTCTCAACCGAGCGGGAGATGGAATGAGAAGCAGCGCCCAAATCGACGATTGTCCCTTTGCGAATACCCTGAGAAGGTTCAATCCCCACCCCCAGAATACGCAAGCTCCGATCTCCCTCAACCCGTGCAACCAGGGTGCAGACCTTGGTTGTTCCGATATCGATGCCAACGATGACAGAATCTTCCATGGTATTACTGCTCCATCCGATAAAAAGGTGCATTCGGCTGAGCGATGCTGATTAACATTGGGCGAATGCCTTGCCGGTTCAGGTAATCAACAAGCGCGCTGTACACCTTCAATTTAGTATCCAGGTTATCCAACCAGGCGCCCACGTAAACCTGCCAGCCTTCGGGGGCCAGCCAGCCCAACCCCTGTTCACCACTATAGACCAGTACAGTGCCCTGGGGCATTATTGAGCTCATTTTGAGTATCGCATCCAGCAAATCGCGATCTAACTTTTCATAAACAGGCCCTTGAACAGCCTCTTCTTTTTTCAGAAGGTCGGCCCGCTCTTCTTCAACTGGAGCAGCAACAGCCTTTTGAAGCGGCGGCGTGGTGTTGGATTGGACCACCAACAGGGAACCTCCATCGCCGCGCGGGGAGAATAAAACGCCTTCTGCATCAATCCACCGAGGCTGATCGCCATGCTGCCATTCGATCAGCGGTTGTCGTTCGCTCACGTGAATCTTGAGGCGCGCCGGGATGCTCAGTTGAACATGGATGTCTTTCAATTCGTGAAAAGAGTTCGCCAGCGCAAGGCGTGCTGCCTGCGGGTCAAATTGAACGATGGGCATTCCTTGAACGCTTAAAACCGCTTCGATATCAGCCGCTGTAACCCGCTGATTTCCCTCGATTTGGGGGTTGCTGATCTGGAAAAAGCTCATATTTAATAAAGCATAAATTATCCCGCTTGTGATCAGAACGATAAATCCCGAAACCAGCCGCCATCCTGGCCGGATGGATGGAATGGCCGGCATGTGCATCTCGGCGCCAGGGCTTCCGAGAGGGATGATCATTTTGCGGCGCGGTCGGCTGATTGCCCGCCGGACCACCGGCATACCTGCACCGCCGCGCGTCACTACCACCGGCATGATGGCTGAATAGGTAGCGCGTTTGGGTACACGGCTGGCGTTCTGCTGGCTGCGCTGCTGCCGGCGTTGGCGGACTTCATCGGCCCTAGACTGCGCTCGCGGGCTACTTCCCCTCATCCAACCCTCCGAAAAATATGCTCCAGCCGGTCTGTTTCCTGTTTGCGTTCCAACGCCAGCTCAATCAGGCGGTCTAAAAGCGCCGGATAGGGTAAGCCGCTGACTGCCCACAGCTTGGGATACATGCTGATTTTTGTAAAACCAGGGATGGTGTTAATTTCACTGATGAACAGCTCGTCGCTTTCCCGGTCCAACAAAAAGTCAACCCTTGCCATGCCGGCGCAATCTGTAGCAGCATATGCCCTAATCGCCAGGTCTTTAACCCTGGCAATGGTCTCTTCCGGCAAGCGGGCAGGAATCACCAGTTCCGTCTTTTCATCGTAATACTTGGCGTCATAACTATAAAACTCGGCGGCAGGGATAATTTCGCCAGGCAACGAAGCCTCTGGGTTAGCATTCCCCAGCACGCTTATCTCAATCTCTCGGGCTGAAACCCCTCTTTCAACCAGAATGCGGCGATCGAAGCGGCTGGCTTCCAGCAAACCTTCAAACAAATCTGAACGGTTCTTGCATTTCGAGATTCCAACCGACGATCCTCCATTGGCCGGTTTGATGAACAAGGGATACCCCGAAAATGCTTCAATCCGGTTCAGCGCTTCATCCATATCCTTTTGGAGCTGGGCTGCGGTCAGGGTCAAAGATGGTAGAACCGGGAGGTTGTTTGCTCTCATGACTTCTTTAAACAAGGCTTTGTCCATGCAGACAGAAGAAGCCAAAACACCTGCACCCACGTAAGGAATCCGGCTGATCTCTAGCAGACCCTGCATTGTGCCATCCTCGCCAAAAGTTCCATGAAGCACCGGAAAAACTACGTCAAGCTGCGTCATGGCTTCCAGGATAGTTCCTCGCTGATCCGATTTCAGGCTGTACAGCATACCGCCAAATGGTCCTGGGATCAGGCTGACTTTTTTCAGCGATTCGATGCTGCGAGATTCAAAAGCAGCCAACGCATCTTCTCCTGTCAGCCAGATCCCCTCGTGGGTGATGCCAATGGGAATAATGTCATATTTTTCGGGGGACAGGGCGCTTAACACAGAGCGCGCCGACATGAGCGAAACTTCATGTTCGCTCGAGCGCCCTCCAAACAAAACACCTACCCGAATTTTTTGATTGCTAGTCATTTCGTTCTCCTGGTCGATGAAACCTTTGATGCAGGCCAATCACCCAATAATTCTATTTCCAGTTCAAGATCAATGCCAAACTTCTCTTTAACCGCAAATTTGCATTCTTGAATTAGCTCCCAAATATCCTGAGCAGTTGCTCCCTGGTCGTTAATGAAGAAATTGGCATGTTTGGCGCTGATCTCAGCGCCACCGATGCGCATCCCCTTTAGCCCGGCCAATTCGATCAGCCGCCCGGCGTAATCTCCTGGCGGATTTTTGAACATAGACCCCATACTCGCGCCGGGTGGCTGGGTAGCGCGGCGCTGAGCGGTGAACTCATCCATTTTTGCCTGCACTTTCTCAGGTGTGCTTTGAGAGAGTCTGAATCTGGCAGCCAGGATGACTACCGGTTGGCGCTCCTTTTTTAAAATGCTGGTACGGTATCCATATTGCAGTTGAGCGCTGTTCCAGTCGCTTCGGTCTAACTGACGGTGCAAGATATCTGCCAGCAACAAGCTGCCCTGGGTATCGCCGTCATGGGCGCCCGCGTTTCCATAAACTGCGCCGCCAACCGTCCCTGGAACAGTAGCTGCCCATTCCAGGCCACTCAAACCACGCAAGGCTACCTGACGGGCAACGCCGCCCAGATTAGCGCCCGATTCGCTCCATACCGAAGGGGGAGTTTTGCGCGTATCAATTTTGATGTTGCGGGCTCGGTTGATAATGATCACGCCCCGGTAGCCCTGATCACTAACCAGGACATTCGATCCGCTTCCCAAGACACGGAAAGGAACTTCCATTTCCCATAGCTTCCGGGCCAGTTGTGCAAGCTCATCGCTGCTGTTTGCCACCAGAAGACCATCAACAACGCCCCCAATGCGCGCCGTAGTGTAATTCGCCAGGCGAACGTTCTCTTGCAAATGTTCGCCAAACGCTTTACGGAGCTTGTTGATCGGCAGGGTGGCGCTTGATGAAGTCATCGTTACCTTTCAATGCGTCTGAAAATGGTCGATCAGACGACAAATCACTCGTTTTTTTTCCTCTTTCGTCCATTCTTTCGAACGAGATTTTCTCTCCTTCGATGGCGATTCTGTGTCGCTGCTGTTTTCCATGGGCGTCAGGTTGAGCGTATTAAGAAACGATAAATCGTTCCCGAATACTCTTTTTGAAGATTCAGCCATTGGCGGCCTCCTTTTCTCTTAAACCCGCCAGCACAGCAGCGCTGATTTGATCGGCGTCGCCGGCTGAAAGCACGAGCATCACATCCCCAGACTTGAGGTTTTCGAGTAAATATGCCACAGCCGACTCCAGGGTTGGTACATAGGCTGCAGCAGGATGAGTGATCCGGTCAACAATTACCTTTGAGGAAAAGGCGTTCTGCTTCTCACGGGCTGCGTAGATCTCAGTGATCAAGACACAATCGGCAGACAAAAAGGCGGTCAGGTACTCTGCCATCAAAGTACGTGTCCGAGTGTAGGTATGGGGTTGCCAGACAGCCCAAATGCGCCGGCCAGGAAAACGGTTGCGCGCGGCTTCGAGAGTGGCAGCGATTTCCGTAGGATGATGGGCGTAATCATCAATAACAGCCACACCACATGCCTCGCCCTGAATATCGAACCGGCGTCCGGTTCCCAAAAATTGGTTCAAAGCCAATGCAGTTTTATCCGCTGAAAAGCCTAAAAGGTGGGCGGCCGTGAAAACGCCGAGGGCATTACGGACGTTGTGCTCGCCTGGAACTTGAAGGTCGACCACCGCGAGCGCTTCTTTGGTCTGTCGGCTGCTGATGATGAACGAGAAGCCGCCCGAGGGATTGAGCCGGAGATTGTGCGCCCGAAAATCCGCCTCTGGCGACAATCCGTAACTGTAAATTTTACAATCTGCCGGCGCAGCGCCAATCATGCCATATGCGCCAGGGTCATCCCAGCACACCATCAAAATTCCATTCTTTTGCAACCGCCCGATGAATTCTTTGAATGCCTGGTTATAGTCTTCGAGGGTGGGGAAGCAATCTGGGTGATCATGTTCAACGCTGGTCAGGATAATCACGGAAGGTCGCAATCCCAAGAACATATAGTCATATTCGTCCGCTTCGATGACGAAGATTTTGCCCTTCCCTGCATGCGCATTGTTTTTCAAGTTCTTAGAAACGCCGCCGATAATGTAGGAAGGCTCCTGCCCAAGCGCTGTGAAGACCCATGCTGCCATGGCAGTGGTGGTTGTTTTTCCATGCGTTCCGGCAATTGCAATCCCTGTTTTGTCTTCCAGAAGCTGGCCTAAAAACTCGGAACGTTTGAGCACCGGGATGCTCGCCGCCCGGGCAGCGATCACCTCCGGGTTGTCATCTGGAACAGCCGAAGATCGGATCACCAGGTCGCTACCCACGATATTTTGGGCATGGTGACCCTCGAAAACCTGGATACCAGCGTTGATCAACTCTAAAGCAAGCGGCGATAGAATGCGGTCAGATCCGCTGACCTGATACCCGTTCTCTAAAAGAAACCGGGCGATGGCCGAAAGGCCGGTACCGCCAATGCCAATGAAGTGAACGTGTTTCATTAGATCAACACCACCAAAATAAATGCAAAACAGATAGCCACCGCAAAGTAAATGGTCGGCGATTGAAGCCAAACTGGTGGCAGGATCGCAATTAAACGACGCGACGCTTCGCCAAAATCACCGGGCGGGGGAGCAGAAATGAGATTCGGAAATGGATACCCCGCCTTATCCATGAAGAACCATAAAGCGCCCACCACCAGATAGCCGTTGATGGCGCCAAGAAAAAGACCTAAGAGAGAGTCTTGCAATTTTTCGCGGACGAAGCGGTTGGTAGCAGCCAGGCGGGGGATGTTGGGTCCCTGATAGCCAAAAAAGACCAGCGCGATGATCAAAATCGTGCGAATCCAATAGATCATTCCAGCCTGATTGATTGCCACCAGGTTCTTGATGAAGGGAACAAAGGTCTCCAGCACATTGATGATGAACAGCCCCAAGATAATCGCAAAACTAACCAGCATCTCCTTCGCCCAGCCACGATTCAGGCCAATGATTGCAAAGAGAACAACGAGAATCCAAAAAAGCACATTCAGCGCAATCATCGTAGTCCTCCCTGCAGCGATTTTCCAGCCAGCTCACACAGTCGCCCGGCAATCCGGTTGGCGGCATCAGGGGCCGCCAGAGCATGCATGGACTTTCGCATAGAAGATAACTTCTCAGGATTGCCCAGCAGACTCTTGATCAGCGGCAAGAGCTCATCATTAAGCCGTTCATCCGGCAGGATAACCGCCGCGCCGCGGTTGGCCAGGTATGCCGCGTTCACCTTCTGGTAGCGCCAGGCGTGCGGGTAAGGAACCAGGATTGCAGGCAGTCCAAACAATGGATATTCGCCCAACGTGGCAGCCCCAGCCCTGGAGACCACCAGCGTTGCTGCCGCAAAAGCGGCACCCATTTCGTCGTGCAGGTAAGGGAAAACCCTGTACCTTGAACGTTGGTCTGCCGGAAGGTTTTCTGCAGCCTTCTGGATTTCTGGATAGTCCAGTTCGCCTGTAACATGAAAAACCTGAAACTCTTCCAATAATTTGGGCAGACAGGCAGAAACTGCCCGGTTGATGGAACGAGCACCCTTGCTGCCGCCGAACACCAACAAGACAGGAAGATCTGCCTGCATGCCCAGCCGGGCGCGCGCTGCCGCTGGATCCCACGCTCCAAAGTCGAGACGGGTGGGGTAACCGGTAACCACCACCCGTTTATTGGCGGGCAGGAAGGCGCGGCTTTCCTCGGCGGTAACGGCAATGACATCCGCAAAACGCACCAAGAATTTAAGAGCCAGCCCCGGCTCGATATCCGGTACATACACCAGGGTGGGATACTGGCGAGCGGCTAAGGCCATAGCAGCCGCCACATATCCACCGGTGAAAAGCAGGACATCCGGTCGAAAATCTTGCAGCACCCGGCGAGAAGCTGCCATACCCCGCAGCAATAATCCGATGTTACGGGGTAGGGCGCGCAAATCCACGCCGTGCACTCCTGCCGCCGGTATAGCGGTGAAGGGAACACCAGCGCGCTGAACCAGAGAGGCTTCCATCCCTCCCTGGCCACCCACCCAGAGAACCTGGGTGACGTCGCTACCGAGTGCCTGCAGGACGGACAGGGCGGGATACACGCCTCCCCCGGTCCCTCCTGCGCAAATCAACAATCGCACTAAAAGGTCTCCTTTCTTCTTTTTTCTCGTCGCCCACCGAAGTAGAACGAGAGATATTCATTAAAATTCCAATGGCCGCCAGGGTAGTCACCATGTTAGAGCCACCGGCACTGATGAGAGGCAAAGCGTTCCCAGCAAAAGGTACCAGGTTAACGATCACCCCTACGTTGATCAGCGCTTCAGTAACAATCCAGAGCGTGATACCACTGGCCAGAAGCTGGCCTAATTCATCCGGAGCGCGACGGGCAATCGCCAGCCCGCGCCAGAGCAACGTCAGATACAACCCAACGACTAGCATACCTCCCAACAAGCCGGTCTCCTCCGCAATGATGGCAAAGATGCTGTCTGTCCAGGGAACAGGTAAGTTGGTGAATTTGGTCGTGCCTTTTCCGATCCCAACCCCAAAGAACCCTCCCCGGATGATCGCTTCGGTGCAGCGCTGGATGTGATAAGAAGCTTCTTGAGGGTTGAGAAGCCCAAATATGTAATCTTGAATACGGGTTTGAACTTTCGAACTAATCAGGTAGAGAAACGCGCCAATGACAGCGGTGAAGATAAAAAGCATGACGATATGGCGAATTTCGCCGCCGGCCAGGACAAAGAGCATGATGCCGATCAAAAAGACGGTCAGCGCCGCGGAGAAATCCGGCTGGAGCATGATCAACGCCACCAGAAATCCGATGATCGTCATCAGCGGGAACAAACCAAGGGACAGGGAGTTCAATAATTCGCGCTTGGTATTGAGCCAGACGGACAGATAAATGATCAAAGCCAGCTTAGCCAGTTCGGAAGGCTGGACTGAACCCTTGAATAACGCCCGGTTCGTGCTGAATCCGCTATCGCCAATCAAGAACACCAGGATGAGGAGAATGAGCGTCAGTCCCATAATCGGGAGGGCAAGATTCGTAAGACGGTGATAATTCAAGCGACTGAGGATAGCCGCTGCTGCAATACCCACCAGCACCCACCGAATCTGGTTGACGACGATATAGCTGGCACTGTCAAAAGCGCGAATGGCAAAATTCCAACTGGCAGAATAAACCATCAGCAAGCCAAAGATCACCAGTGCCGCAATCGCAATGACGAGAGGGACATCCAGCCAAAGGCGAGCCGGACGAGGCTTTTGCGCCTGCCGCGCAGCAGGAGGGTTATTTAGATAAGCTGCTTCACCCATTCTCGAAAACACTCCCCGCGTTCTTCAAAATCCTTGAATTCATCATAACTTGTGCCTCCCGGAGAAAGCAAAACCACATCTCCCGGTTCGGCCACTCGTGCGGCAGCCATTACAGCTTCTTTCAGGCCGCTGCAATAATCCAATGTGTAAGGACGTTTTCCCGGAATTTGCGTGCCCAGAGCTTTGGCAATTTTTTCCGCCGCCTCGCCAAAAACGATAACATGATCCACCCGCTCCCGGACAGCCTCTGCAAGTGCCTCCCAGGGCAGGTTCTTGTCGCGCCCGCCAAGCAGTAGAACCAGCGGTTCGGCAAAAGAGCGAACGGCTGCCAGCGTCCGTTCGGGAGCTGTCGCGATGGAATCGTTGTACCAGGCCGCTCCGCGCACCGAGCCGACAAACTCCAACCGGTGCGCCACGCCCGAAAAACCATAAATACCGGCCTGCATGGCTTCGAGCGATAGCCCAGCCGCATAGGCAATACTGCATGCGGCCAGCACATTCAACAAATTATGATCGCCACGCAATTGGACATCCTGCCGCGCCGCGATTTTGTGATCGCCCGAACCATCGCGCAGATACAGAAAACCCTGCTGTGTATACGTCCCTCTCAGATTGGGAGGAAGAGGAGACAACCCAAAAGCCAGCAGGCTACCTTTAACCCTGTGCGCCAGTCTCCAGGCGCCGGGATCATCATGACCTAAAATCGCAATGTCACCAGCGTGTTGAAAATCCAGAATGCGGGCTTTGGCGGCTGTATAGGCGACCAGCGTCCCATGGCGGTCTAGGTGATTTGGCGTGATATTCAATATCGCCGCCACGTGCGGAGACAGGCTCATTTGCTCCAATTGGAAGCTTGACAGCTCCAACACCACCAGGTCATCCTTCTTGATTTGATCAACGTATTCAATCAATGGTTGCCCAATATTTCCACCCACCCAGGCCTTGCCCGGGGGCGGGAAACCCGCCTGCGCCATGCGGCCAACGAGCGTAGTCGTGGTTGTTTTACCTGCAGAACCGGTTATACCAATAACAGTCGCCTCAACGAGTTCCAAAAATATCTGGGTGTCGTTGGTTAACGGGATGCCGCGGCGGGCAGCTTCCTGGACGATGGGCAAATTAAGGGGAATGCCGCCCGAAAGGCAAATCAGATCGGCATCTTTCAGGAGATCAAGGGAGTGGCCGCCAAGCGCCCAGCGTACCGGCAGCCCGTCAAGCGACTCGATCGCGGCTTGCATCTGATCTGCTGGGCGCTGGTCATTGAGCGTCACCTCAGCGCCGCGCGAGGCAGCAAAGCGCGCCAAAGCCAGCCCTTGCCGGGCCGCTCCCAGGATCAAAATGCGCAAGCCATCCCATGTCCTCATTTTTTACACCAACGCCAGCGCGATGCCAAGCATCGCAAACAAAAGGCTAACCAGCCAGAAACGCTGTACCACCTGGGTCTCGCTCCAACCCACCAGCTCAAAATGGTGATGCAATGGCGCCATCTTCAGAAGTCGCTTTCCCTTGGTAATTCTGAAATAAACGATCTGCAGGATAACGCTGAGTACTTCGCTCACCGGGACGATAATCACAATAGGCAGTAAAAGCCACTGCCCAGTCATCAAGGCAATCACCGCCAGCGTAGCCCCCAGCGAAAGCGCCCCAGTATCTCCCATAAACAGTTCCGCGGGATGGACGTTGAACCATAAAAAACCGAAAATTGCACCCACCAGCGTAAAGCAAAAACGGGCCAGGAAGGTCTGCCCTTGCATGATCGCAATACCACCATATGCTGCAAACGCTGTGGCTGAAATCAACCCGGCCAGCCCATCCAGGCCATCCGTGAAATTAACGGCATTCGAGGAACTTACGATAATAAAAGCTGCCAGCGGGATATACCAGATTCCCAATGAGAACGGTTCATCTACAGAGGGCCAGAACATTTCGGGAACCTGGAGGATATACTTCAGCACGATGGCGACGCCAAAAGCAAAGATGGATTGGATGATGAACTTTGTGCGGGCGCGCATGCCGAGACCGCGTCGCGGACCGCGAATGCCTTCCCAGTCATCAATCATCCCCAGTAAACCATAGATCAGCATGACAATCAGAGGCACCAGAACGGAGCGTCCCAGCACATCCACTCCCATGAAGGATGCTGCATTCAAAAGGACAGTGACCAGCGTTACCGGCAAAATTACCATCACGCCGCCCATAGTGGGGGTCCCCATCTTAGGCAAGTGTCGGTCCGGGCCCTCAATACGGATCAGTTTTCCAATCTTCAGGTAACGCAACAATCGGACAAGCGGCCCTCCCCAGATGACGGCCATCATAAAGCTCAGCGTGCTAAGCGCCAGCGCCAGAGAAGCCTCTTTCATGATTCTTCCTCCAACGCGGCGACTATTCTTTCCATGTGCAATCCATGAGAACCCTTAATAAGAAGCACGTCTTTCTTGCCAAATTCACGGTTTTGCAAATTGGTAATTGCCTCCGAGACGGTATCGTAACTGGTGATTGCCGAGGCAGGCAACCCGGCTTTTCGCGCCGCAGATGCGATCAAATGACCAAGCGTCCCAACTGTCACCAGTTCACTGACGATTTCTGCTGCTCGCATCCCCACCATTTCATGCCCCTGTCGTTCGTATTGCCCAAGTTCAAGCATATCGCCCAAAACTGCCACTTTACGACCTTGCATTTCCGCCAGAAGGTTGAGCGCCGCCAGCGTCGATTCGGGCGAGGCGTTATACGTGTCATCCAAAATCAATGCTCCGCTCTGGGTGGTGACAGCCACCATGCGCAACTGGTTATGTCCATGCTTCAACCCATTGATAATTTGGTGCCAGTTCAGACCTTCTACCAAACCAACAGCAGCCGCGCGCAGCACCGTATGTACCGAATGACGCCCGATAAGTGGCACACGTAAATGTAAAACTTCGTTTTGATAGTGCAGGCGCAAACGAATCCCCTCAAGACCTAGACCTTGGATCTGGTCAGCCCACAGGTCAGCTGCAGGATCCAGGCCGTAATACAACACCCTGGCCTTGGTTTTTTCTGCCATCGGACGCACCCACGGGTCGTCATAGTTCAGGATAGCCCAGCCGTCTTCGGGGAGCGCTTCCACCAATTCAGCTTTCCCACGTGCGATTACCTCTTGCGAACCAGCCCGTTCGGCATGTACCATCCCCACGTTGGTAATCACGCCAATTTGGGGGCGCGCCAGGTTGCAGAGCAGGGTGATTTCTCCAGGGACGTAGAAACCCATTTCTAAAACCGCCCGTTGATGACCCGGCCCGAGCCGCAGCAAGGTGAGCGGCAATCCGATTTCATTATTCAGGTTGCCGGCATTTTTAAGCGTCCGGTAGCGTTGGGACAATACCTCAGCCACCAGTTCTTTGGTAGTTGATTTGCCGACGCTGCCTGTAACCCCCACTACACGAATATCTAACCGCCTCCTCCAAAAACCAGCAATTTTTTGAAGCGCCGCGACGGTATCCTTCACGAGCAAACAAAAAGGCGGCTGGGGTATGGTGGCGTCGGCTGGTAGAGTATCCTGTCTTAAGTCAAGAGTCGCGAATTGAGTTGAAAGGTCTCGCTGCACCAAGGCCAGATGCGCGCCACGCTCAAAGGCCTGCGAAACAAAGTCGTGCCCGTCGAGTCGTTCCCCCGGCAGCGCTACAAACATGGCGGCAGGGATTATTTTCCTAGAATCAATCGCCGCCTCGCTGATTACCAGTGAGGCGTGTTCAGGGCAATAACCTGTCAGAGCTTCCAAAACATCCGCGATCTCTAGCACCGTGTCATCCTATCACTATTGATAAAGCTGCAACCGGATCTCGTCCGGTGGCAAGTTTATTAACTCGACTAATCGGGTGGCTGCTTCACTGAAAATTGGGGCGGCAACCACTGACCCCCAGGGAGACGAGGTTGGTTTTTCGAGCCATACGTAAATCAAAAAGCGTGGATCATCCACCGGCCCCCAGCCCACAAAAGATGCGTTTGTCAGGCTGCTGGTATAACCACCGGTTTCTGGGATGAAGATTTCCGCCGTACCTGTTTTGCCCGCTATTCGATACCCATCCACTTTGGCAGTTTTTGTCTCTTCCTCAATCGAATTTGCCAGCATCTGGGTCAGGGTATGTGCCGTCTCAGCCGAAATCGGTGAACTGACCACAACCGGTTCGATATAGCGCTGGCGGCCATTGCTGACGATCGCCTTTGCGATGTGCGGCGCCATCATCTTACCGTCGTTGGCGATAGCAGAAATTGCAGAAGCCAGTTGGAGCGGGGTAACGGCCACACCCTGGCCAAAAGCGTTCGTCCCCAAATTAGCCTCGGTTACATCAATACCTGGGATGCTCAGCTTGCTGAATTCTTCTCCGGCCAGGTCAACCCGCGTCCGCCTTCCAATTCCAAATGATTTAAGGTAGGGATAAAACCGCTCCGAACCAATTTGCTTTGCCACCCAGGCCAGGCAGACATTGAGAGAGTATTTCATACATCCCTCCATGTTTTGCAAACCCCAGGCGCCGCGATCCCAGTTTCGAATTGGGATGCCACCAACTTCGATGATGCCCGTATCGATGAATTCGGTCTCTGGACGGACCGCGCCCGAGTCGAGTCCGATGGCCATGGTTAGAACCTTGAACACCGAACCGGGTTCATAGGGTTGGCTGACAGCCTGATTGTACTTGGTTGGAGGGGGAAGCACTTCATTCAACTTCCAGTATTGGTTAGGATCCAAACGAGGCGAGACAGCCATCGCAAGAATCTCCCCCGTCTTGGGGTCAAGCACGATGATCGTCCCAGAAACCGCACCGTTTTTCTCCACTGCCCGGTCAATGATGGATTCCATCTCCCGTTGAATTTCGCGGTCGATG
>Ga0067045_1029275_pt1 | contig 22249 bp, 23 predicted proteins | sample TerdegcTABiofilm_FD_59184 | JGI IMG/M metagenome (GOLD analysis project Ga0067045, IMG submission 59184) | Combined Assembly of (Gp0054472, Gp0054536) Wastewater bioreactor microbial communities from Singapore -Terephthalate degrading...
CCGAACCCCCGCATCGAGGCCCTCGAGGATATCAAGCTGCGGGGGCTGTACCTGCACGGATACGCCATCACGCACGATTCCGCCCCGATCGTCTTCGACACCGACGAGTACAGGAAGCTTGTGGACCAGTTCTACAAGGAGAACGGCGATCTCGTCACGCCCGCCATCTACCGGGCCTGCCGGGAGAATTATGAGTTCTTCATGACCATGGTGGAGAAGGCCCTGAACCAAGTCAACGACCCAGACGAGTAGGCCCACGGGTGCCTTCTTCCCCGACAGGAAACGGCATCCCGGCGTCTGGAGATCGCGCCGGGGTCTTGCATCGATGGCCTCGTTTCTGGATGGGGGGCGTCAGCAGATCCTGGTGTCCCGCGGGGCCGGGCCGTCCGTGGGGATGAGTTCCGAGCGGAAATCGGCGTCCGCCGTCTGCGCGGCTTCCCACAGGAGAATCGTGAGGAACTTCCGGATGTAGTCGCAGGTGAGGTTTTCGCGGTAGGCGCGCGCCCTGGGGGTCAGCTCCTCTTCCCTGCCCTTGACGATCAGTCGCTGATCCGGACAGCCGCCGCCGCACAGGTAGCGCCAATTGCAGCCCTTGCAGTCGGCCCTGCGGTCGACGTGCAGTTCATCGCCCATCTCCTGCAGGACGCTCGTCTTCGGGTAGGTTCCATCCATGATATCGCCGACATGATAGGCCGGCATGCCGACCAGATAGATGCAGGGATAAACATCCCCGTTGACATCCACGACCGGCGTGTTTCCATAGGGTGCGCCGCATCCCACCACACACCGGTGCCCCGGGGCTAGGTTCCCCGTGTAGGAGCTGAACGGGAACAGCCTCGACAGTTCCCACTCGTTGCAGTCATGGAGTTCCTGGACGGAGTCGCAGAGCCGATCGACCGAGGGGATCAGCGCATCGGGCAGAATTTCGCCGTCCGAATTCACGATGTTGACGGGAACAAATGCGCTGCCGCACCCCCCTATCTGCTTGTGCAGTTTCGTTGTCGCCGGGATTTGCTTTTCGTTCATGCCCGTCACCGTCGTTCTCAGGGAGACGGATATCCCCGCCGCGACCAGCTGATCGATGTGGCTGCAAATCCTGTCGAAGGAAAGCCTGCCGTCCTTTGCCAGGCCCCAGTTCAGCAGGGGTTCGCCGCCGAAGAGGACCACTTCGAGGCGGCCGTCATCCCTGATTCGCGCCGCAAAGGTGTCCAGCGCCCGGAAGGCGACCTCCTTCGGCATCGTCAGGTTGTCGTTCTTCCTGTCGGTCTCGCGACCGTTCGAACAGTAAATGCATGAAAAGGAACAGGACTGGGTCAGGAGAAAATAGGCGGACATCCCGTCTGTCTTGCGGTCCTTCGCATCGGGCAGGACGACGCGGGGGGAGACGGCCGCGTGCCTGTCCGCCGGGATCAGGATGTCGTGGGCAAGGAGAAAATCGACCAGCGCCTCATCCCCGGGGTAATCCTTCAGGATCTCTTTCCTTGTCCGGAGCCTCTGGCTGAGATACCCGACAAAGGCTGCGATGTACCCGCCGCCCTTCCTCACGTACAGGGGCAGCAGGCTTATAAGGCATTCGCCAGGAGAAGTTCATCCGAACCCCGGTCGAGGCGGATGAGATGATCGGTGACCCTTGACGCTGCGGTCTCCATGGCATCTCACCATTTCTCCGCTTCCCGGTTAGCGTACTGGCCGGCAAAAAACCTCATCAGGGTAGGGCCTGCCTGCTCGGTGCGGTAGGTTTTCTCGAGCTGCTTGTTGGCGTGGGCAATCACCCGGTTGAGCTGATGTTGGTCGGCCGGGGAGGCGCCCCTCATCATGCCGACGGCCTTCTTTCGTTCCAGCCGGATGGCGTCAAAGATTGCCTTTCTCCCTTCGAGATCCGCCGATACCTTCTTCAAAATGTTCCCCGCCCCTGTTGCGGCAAGCTCGGTTCCGATCTCGAGGCAGGCCTTCTTCAGCATGGCGGTCCTTGCCTCGGGTGAAAGGAACGCATCCCAAACGAGCCAGCGCGTATCTCCCTCCCTGGGATCGGCGACGGCCTTAGCCGCCGACAGCATGTCCGGCGTTGGCTGGATGGACGTCGGCCCCCGTTCCTTTAAATCCCTGACCATGTAGGCAAACGTTTTCGACGTCGCGGGGTCCTTCAGGTAATTCATCGCTCTTTCGTATGTCTGCGTCTGCCGGGCCACATAGAGAAGCCCGCCCTCCTCGCCGGCGATGAACGTCTTAGAGCCGATCACGACCCCCTTCAACACCGGGTGAGCCGCTCCGATCCGGCCGTAGAGATCCAGGGCGAGCATCCCGTAACCGACGGCGCCGCCCATGCCGCTTGTCTGCTGCGCCACCACGTTCCAGTTGATGGAAGCCTCCGTCGACGGGATCGGGGGGGGAACCTTGATGGTGTCAAGATTCTTTGCAATTTTGTAAATCTGCGGGTTGGATATTTCCTCGGGCCGCCACGCGGGGAGGACGAGGGAATTGGCTGCTGCCGCAGGCCGATGGGCCTCCCGGAGATAGAGGGACACGAGATTTCTCGCCTCGGCCAGGGACACCTTTCGGTTGCCCTCCCAGTTGACGATAACGAGGCAATCCTTGGCCCCCCGCCGGATGTCCTCTTCGCAGAGGCCTATCTTTTTGTTGAGAATGTCGGCTCGCTTGCGCCACTCCTCGGGCGACACGCTCGCCGCGGAGGCCCCCTTTTCCGATTTTGCTTTCATCTCCCGTCCTCGATTGCGTCTCGCCGGTCAGTCGGGCTACCTGCTTGTGACCTGGGTGCAGCTTACGCAGCTGGAGGTGCATCCCGACGAGCAGCTGGACGTACAGCCCGATGTGCAGCCGGACGTACAGCTCGACGTGCAGCCGGAGGTGCAGTGAGTCGTACAGCCGGTGCAGGTCTGGCAGGAGCCGCCGCAATAGGCGCACGTGGCGCTCTTGCAGGGGCTGTCCCAATTCTGGGCTTCGGCGCCTCTCTTGAAGAAAACGGACAGGATTTCGTATGCCCCCCGTGATCAGGGCGGCCGAAACGCCGCACTTCTTGATGAAATCCCTTCTGGTCGCTTTACCGGTGTCCTGTTATTTCCCGTCGCTCATATCAACCCTCTGTCTGTGTTGTTTTCCTGTCGGTACAGCGAAGTCTGCCGCCTGTCGCTATTCTCGGTGATCTTTCAGCGCCCTACTTCCCGGCGGGCAGCACCGTGATGAAGTATTCTTCCATCAGCACTTTCGGTTGCAGAAAATGCGGCTTTTCGAATATTTTCACGCTTGCCCGGCCGGGCCTGACGGCCTTCAGCTCCCGGACCATCCTGTTCTCCCTGCCGACCCATCCCGCGGCGGACGTCGTGCTGGAAAAGACGACCCTTCGCAAGCAGTATGGGGGCGGGAAGGTTGATCCGATAATCGCGAAGGACTTCAATGACAAAAACAGGTCCGGATACGAGCTTGAAAGCGCATTTCCCCCCGAAGCAAAGCCGGCACTCAAGATAAGAGATGACCGGAAGGAAGGCTCGACGCTCGGGATCGGGCGCACGCACATTTCCCGTGCGGGGTTCAACAACGAGAGGACTCGGGCCCTGCTCTATGTTGCGCATGTAGAATCCCGACCGAGATCGCACGTCAGCTATTTTGTGACCCTCGAGAAAAAGGGAGACGAATGGATCATCGCAGGCACTGAACTGGCCGGCAGCTACTGACCCCATTTATGTTACTGGAATTGCCATGAAATCTGCGGCTTGACTTTCCCGATGCCCCTTGGGATCATAGAGGCAACCAAGTTGAGGGAGGATGGAGTGAGCGCTGGTGAGCAACCGGCAGGTTACGGGGTGTAATCCCGGGCCGCCTGTCTTTCCCTTCCATCTCCGGGATACGTCCCGACCGTAACCTTCTCGAGCAACTTCCTGCAGCCAAAACCGGACGGCACCCGTGCGCCCGCCCGGCAGGGGCTGCTGTTTCCCGATCCACCAGGTGCCGCATCCGGCGAAAACCCGTTCCCGATCCGTTCTACCGGGGAGGAGTATGCCATGATCACAAAACTGGTCCTGATTTTCTTCGCGGGCTTTGTCATCGACCTGCTCATCACCAAGTACACGAGCGACGTGGCACAGAGGCGCGTCTGGCGCGCCACAGTGCTCAGCGGGCTCATCACGGTCGCCAACTTCCTGCTGCTCACGGTGATCCTGAAGGACAGTGCCATGGACGGCGTCTTCAGCATCCTGGCCTTCGCCGGGGGCAACAGCCTGGGGACCTTCTTCGCCATGAGGAAAGCCTGAGCAAAAATCCCTTTGCATCGCCTCTCGCTGTGATAAGATGACACCGTCGGCGCCGCGTACAGGGCTCCGCGACTGACAGGGGGTAATCTTATGTGGAAGTTCTCTGTCCTTTTCTCTCTCGCGTTGCTGGCACTCGCCTGCGGCACGGCCATGGCCCAGGCTCCGGACGATCCCGGCACGCGGAAACCATCCATCACCGTGACGGGCACGGGGGAGGCCCACGCCCAGCCCGACTTCGCCCAGATCCAGGTTGGGGTCGTCACCGAGGCGGCCACGGCGGCCGAAGCACTCAAGAGGAACAACGAGGCTATGAGCCAGCTCATCGTCCTGATCCGCACGCGGGGCATCGAGGACAGGGACGTGCAGACGACCCTGTTCCACGTCGCGCCGCGCTACAAGTACGACAAGGAGCAGCGGGAGCCCCCGAAGATCGCCGGCTACCAGGTCACGAACGAGGTGCAGGTGAAGGTCCGCGACATGACCCGTCTCGGGGCGTTCCTCGACGAGACGGTCTCCGCGGGGGCAAACCAGGTCCGGGGGGTGAGCTTCGGCGTTGCCGAGCCCGCCAGGCTCACGGACGAGGCCCGAAGGAAGGCCATGGCCGACGCGCAGAGGCGCGCCCGGGTCTACGCGGAGGCGGCGGGGGTGAAGATCGGAAAGCCACTGAAGATCTCCGAGCAGGCAGGGGGGCGCCCGGGCCCCTACCCGGTTGCGCGCATGGAGGCCGGCGCGGTATCCACTGTGCCCGTCGCGCCGGGCGAGCAGACCTTCACCGTAAACGTCTCCGTGAGCTACGCCATCTTCGAAGCAGAGTGAGTGACGAAGCTGACGTTACCCCTCCGTCCGAGGCCCTATACGCAGGGGTTTGAGGGGAAAAGGCAACAGCCCGGCAAGGCCTGACCCCAGAGGTTGGTATGCCGCAGAAGATCCGAATCATCGCCGGTCCCGTCGTGGTTCAGGCGGAGCTTGCCGACACGGAGTGCGCCCGGGCCGTCGCCGCGAAACTTCCTATCGAGACCGTTCCGAGCGAGTGGGGCGACGAGTTCTACTTCACCATCCCCGTGAAGCTGCCCCTTGACGCCACGGCCACGGGGGAGGTGAAAATCGGCGACATCGGCTACTGGCCGCCGGGCACCGCGCTGGCCATTTTTTTCGGCCGCACGCCCATGAGCACGGGGCCGGCCCCGGTGCCGGCAAGCGAGGTGAACCTTGTCGGCCGGATCACCTCCGATGCGTTAATCCTGAAAAAGGCCAAGGGGGCCTCGAGCATCCGTATTGAAAAGGAGTGAACCCGTGAAGAAAGTCGCCTTGCCCGTCCTGATCCTTCTTGCCCTCACCCTCATCGGCTGCGGGGCCGCCAAGCGGCCCGTCCTGTACCCGAACAGCCATCTGAAGACAGTCGGCACAGCCCAGGGCGAGCGCGACATCGACGATTGCATGCAGATGGCCGAGACCTACGTGAAGAAGAACCAGGAGTCCAAGGTGGCCGAAGGGGCCGTGAAGGGCGGCGCCATCGGGGCGGCCACCGGGGCGGCCGTCGGCGCCGTGACGGGCAACTTCGGCAGGGGCCTTGCGGCGGGCGCGGCAGGAGGCGCGGCAGGGGGCGCCACGCACGGGCTGTTCAAGGCGGCAGAGCCAAGCCCCGTGTACAAGAACTTCGTCAACAAGTGCCTCAGGGACAAGGGCTACGAGCCCATGGGGTGGCAGTAGGGGCGGGCGCCTGGCTCCGCCTTGCCCTCTCGCCTTCTTCCCTTCGTCTGGCTGGTCGGATGCGACCCGGTCACCTGCCTGTCACAGGTATGGGAAGATTCCTTCAATAACTTTCTCAAAGTTCTTCTTCACGTTCGCCCTGCCCGTGACCATACCCATGTGGCCGGGCAGAAGGTATTCCACGTCGAGCTTCGACAGGCTCCGAATGCTCTCCTTGAGAAGCTTGCTGTCGCCGCCGGGGAAATCGGAGCGGCCCACGTTCATCTGGAAGATCACGTCGCCCGGGAAGAGGGCCTTTTTCGCCGGCCAGTAAAGGCCGATGGAACCCGGCGAGTGGCCGGGAACGATAGAAATCTGGAAGGTCTCCCTGCCGAGCTGCACCTCCCCCTCTTTCAGGGGCAGGTTCACGTCCACGACGGGGGCCTTGAGGCCGAAGAGTTGATAGAGATACGCGCCGGGGCCTTTCATGAACTCCAGCTCGATCTCCGAGAGGGCGATCTTCACCTGCGAGCTGTCGAAGAGCGCCGAGGCCTCGTAGTGGTCGGGGTGCGAGTGGGTGTTGATGACGAACTGGATGTCCTCCTTCCTGATCCCGTCCTTGGACATGCGCTTGAGCAGGTCGGGCAGGTGAGCGCTCAGGCCCGGGTCGACGAGCGCCCCCACGGTGCCGCCGATGAAGAAGCTGTTGCAGTTGTTCTCGAAGTAGTTCGTCCACTCGTAGACGTAGAGGTTCTCGGCAAGCTTCATGGCATCTCCTTTTCGCGGGCGGTGTCATGCGGTCGTCCAGTCTATAGCCGATAGGGGAGCCGAAGACAAGGTCATTCTCCACAATCCCGTTGCGCCCGGCGGAGTTCTGTGATTAGCAGGGTGGGGAATAAAAAATCCCCTGTTTTCACCCTCACCCTGGCCCCGTTCGGCAGGCTCACGGCCCTGATTCATTCGAAGGGCTCTCCCGTCAAGGGAAAGGGAACTGGATGGGAAGGGGATTCTCAGAAGGAACGCTGCCGATGGAGCGACAGACGAAGGCCTATCTCTGCGCCGCGGCGACGGTGCTGCTCTGGTCGACGGTGGCATCGGCCTTCAAGCTGACGCTCGGGCACATGGGATTCCTGGAGATGCTTCTGGGGGCATCCGTCGTGTCGCTTGCGGCCCTCTTCGTCATCGTGCTCGCCCAGGGCAAGCTGGCCGCTATCACACATGCCTCAAGGAAAGACCTCGCACGCTCGGCCGCTCTGGGGTTTCTCAACCCTTTCCTCTACTACGTGATCCTCTTCAAGGCCTACTCCGTGCTGCCCGCGCAGGAAGCCCAGCCCCTGAACTGGACCTGGCCGATCATGCTGGTGCTGCTTTCCATCGCGATCCTGAAGCAGCCGATCCGCTGGGTGAGCGTCCTGGCCATCGTGATCAGCTTCTCGGGCGTCCTCGTCATCTCCACCCACGGCGACGTACTGGCCCTCCGATTCACGAACCTGCCCGGGGCGCTCCTGGCGCTCGGCAGCTCCGTCATCTGGGCCCTCTTCTGGATCTACAACGTGAAGGACCCTCGCGACGAGATCGTGAAGCTCTTCCTCAACTTCGTCTTCGGGTGGATCTTCACCCTCTCTGCGGTCCTTCTTTTCGGGGACCTCCGGGTCCCGCCGATGGCGGGCCTTTTGGGTATTCTCTGGATCGGGCTCTTCGAGATGGGGATCACCTTCGTCACCTGGCTCAAGGCGCTTCAGCTCTCGCGCACGACGGCGCAGGTGAGCAACCTCGTATACGCCGCGCCCTTCCTGTCGCTGTTTCTCATTCACTGCATCGTCGGCGAGGAGATCCTGCCGTCCACGGTGGTGGGACTTGTGCTCATCGTGGCGGGGGTGATCGTGCAACAGTATGCAAGCCGCCCACAAGGAGCGTGACCGATGCCAGACCCCTTTGACGACATCCGCAGGATCCTGCTCGATGAAGGCGCCGCCCTAGCGGGGTTTGCCGACATGGCGGCCGTTCCCGGCGAAGAGCGAAAGGGGCTGCCCCGGGCGATTTCGATTGCAGCGGCCCTGAACCCCTCGATCGTCGCCCGGATCGCGAAGGGACCCACAAAGGAGTACTTCAGGGAATACGAGCGGGTAAACTCCCTGCTCTCCTCGCTTGCGCACCGGGCAGCAGAGCTTCTGCAAGGCAGGGGCTTCGAGGCCCTTGCACTCGAGCCCACGACGGAGGAGTTCGACGAGGTGCGGCTGCGGGCCGGGCTCTCCCACAAGATCGCCGCCACGCTCTCCGGGCTTGGCTGGATCGGGAAGAACGCGCTGGTGATCACAAAGACTTTCGGCGCGGCCGTCCGGCTCACGACGGTGCTCACCGATGCGCCCCTCGAGCCGGGCACGCCCCTCGACGTGTCGCGCTGCGGCACCTGCACAGCCTGTGTCGAGGCCTGCCCGGCCGGGGCGCCCTCGGGAAAGAACTGGTCCCTGGGAATCGACCGGGACGAGTTTTTCGATGCCCGCGCCTGCTGTCGGAAGGCAGCGGAGTTCTGCAAGGCCGCGGGGATCGACTCGACGATCTGCGGCATCTGCATCGAGGCCTGTCCGTGGACGATGCAAGGGTTCCTGAAATCCGAAAGGAAACGCTGACCGAAATATGGTTTCCCGGTCCTCCAGCCGAATCAGAGGGTGTACAGTGGTGTGAACGGACTGGACAGCGGATCTCAGAGTGCCCGGACGGCCCAGGAGGGAAGGGTTCTCTTGACCCGTTTCACCATCCCACTCATGAAGTACGCGGCGATGAGCAGGAGCAGCAGGGGCTGGGAGCCGAGCGTGCGGATCGCTTTTTCCGTGAGTTGTTCGAGCTTCTTCATGGCACTGAAACGGCAGGCTCCCCGCCTTGCAGTGCGGGGAGCCCTTTTTCTCGTTGTGGCAGTTCCTTTCAGCCGATCATGTTCTTGATCGCGTCGGCAACGGGCGAGGTGAAGAGGGCGATCAGCACCGCGTAGAGGGCGAAGGAGCCGGCGGCCTCGCTCACGTAGAGCTTCTCGTACTTCTGCTTGAGCGAGAGGATCGTGAGCCCGCCGATCACGATGGCGCCGAGGTGGAAGTAGGGAAAGTTCTCCGCGCCTGCAGCGGCGTATTCTGCATAGCTGAAGGTACCGGTGATGAGAACGATCAGGGCGGTCAGGGCCAGCATCGAAAGCGACTTTTTCATTTTTATGTTCCTCCTTGCGACTGGTTTATTTCTGATCTTTGCCTTTTGATATTGAAACGATCGTGCCAAGTCGCAAAGGCGGAACTGAAAAAAAAATAACAGGACGCAATCCTTGAGAAATCACCGGCTGCACAAAAACGCCTCCGCCGCCGCAAGCCCGAAAAAAGGGGTCCCTGTTGAATGGAACGTTCAACCGCGTTGAACGGAAATTTAAAGCAGGACGCCCTGGAACGCCCTGCGGGAGCCGGCTCACGGCCGAAGGATCATACGTCTCAGGTCCCGCCGTAGCCCACGGTCACCTTTCCGCCATCGACGATGACGGGAACCAGCCTTTTGCCTCCCGAGTGCTTCCGCATCTCGGGAGGCCTCGAAGCCTCTTTTTTCACATCGGCATAATCCGCCCGGCACCATAGGCCGACCTAGCCTTGTCCGCGTAGGGTCAGCCCGCCTTGCCTAGATGACCGCCTTTTTGGCCATCTCGTGATCCTCCTGTTTTCTTTCTTACCCCTTGATGCACCCGATGGCCTTGAGCCTTGCCACCTTGCGGGACAGCCCCGCGCCGTGAACGACGTTGACGACCTCGTCGATGTCCTTGTAGGCCTCGGGGATCTCTTCGGCCAGGGTGCCCTTGGCGGCTGCCATGACGAGGACGCCCCGGTCCTCCATCTCGCGGCGGATCGCGCGGCCCTTGCTGGCCTTGATGGCCGCGGCCCGGCTCAACACGCGGCCCGCACCGTGGCAGGTGCTCCCGAAGGTCTCCTCCATGGCCTTTTCGGTCCCCACGAGAACGTAGGATCCCGTACCCATGTCACCGGGGATCAGCACGGGCTGGCCTGTCCTGCGGAACTTCGCCGGGAGCGCCGGGTGCCCGGGGGGGAAGGCGCGGGTGGCCCCCTTCCGGTGGACGCAGAGGGTCATCTTCTTGCCGTCCACGACATGCTCCTCGATCTTGGCGATGTTGTGGCATACGTCGTAGACGAGGCGCATGCCGAGCTCGCGGGGGCTCAGCCCGAGGGCGCGCTCGAGGGCCTCGCCCGTCCAGTGCATGAGCATCTGGCGGTTGGCCCAGGCGTAGTTGGCCGCGCAGGCCATGGCCGAGAGGTATTGCTGTCCCTCCGGAGACCGGATGTAGGCGCAGGCAAGCTGCCTGTCAGGAAGGGCGATCCCCAGCCTGTCGACGAGCTTGACCAGTTTTGCCAGGTAATCGTCGCACACCTGGTGCCCCAGGCCCCGCGAGCCGCTGTGGACCATAACGGCCACCTGCCCCTCCTCGATGCCCAGGGCGGAGGCCGCGTCGCGGTCGAAAATCTCCTCGACGATTTCCACTTCGAGGAAGTGGTTGCCGGAGCCCAGGGTGCCCACCTGGTCCTTCCCCCTCTCGAGGGCGCGCTCGCTCACCGCCTCCGGGTCGGCGCCGGGGAGGCAGCCCCCGTCCTCCATGGAATCCAGGTCGCCGGCGGAACCGTAGCCGTTTTTAACGGCCCACCGGGCCCCCTCGGCGAGCACTTTCTTTTCCTCGCTTCGCGGCAGCTTCAGGGATCCCTTCGAGCCAACGCCCGACGGTACGTGATGGAATAGAGTATTGACGATCTTCTCGAGCTTCGGCCGAACCTCCCCGTGGCTGAGATTCGTCATCATGAGGCGGCAGCCGCAGTTGATGTCGTACCCCACCCCCCCGGGGGAGACGACTCCGCCGTCGAGTTCGAAGGCGGCCACGCCGCCGATGGGAAACCCGTAGCCCCAGTGCATATCGGGCATGGCAAGCGAGCACTTCACGATCCCCGGCAGCTGTGCCACGTTGGCCACCTGTTTCGGGCTCTCGTCCTGCCCCATGGCCTTCATCAGCCGCTCGCTTGCGTAGATGATGCCCGGGACGCGCATGGCGCCCTCCATGGGCACTTCCCAGCGATACTCGTCGAGGCGCCGCAGCTTCACATCAGACATCGAAGATCACCCTTGCCGTCCAGCCTTCCGGAGTCCTGTGAACCTCCGCCTGGTGATATGTTACTGCCTTGATTTCCTTGCAGATTTCGTGTTTCTGCGGGTCGAGGGGCTCGCCCCTGGCCTCGGCCTCCAGCGCCGCGTCCCCGAAGCGGGACATCCGGATCTCCTTCATGAGCCAGCGCTCGCCGTTGTAAAGGTAGAGCACCTCGCGAAGAAAATTGATAAGCAGATCTTCAGGGCTTTCGCCCTCCACCACGATATGGCGGATCTCGCGCGGCTCCACTCGGGCGAGATCCGTGATAAGGTCGAACACAGCCATGGCGGCGTTGGAAAAGAGTTCCTCGACGCTTGCGCCCGTGATGGCGAGCCCGAGATCGGCCGTGTGGTCGAAGGTGTGATAGGCCTTCATGAATTCATTTTAGAGATCCCTGTGCGCATCTGTCAACTCGGGATCGATTGCCAGGTTTCCTCCGGATTTTTTCACTCACTGCAACGGTCCCGGAGCAAAGGGTATTCATCCTGACGCTCCGGAAATAGGCTGTCCTGCTTCGTCAATTTTGTCGAAAAAGCCTATTTTCTTGCGCTTTTTTATTTTCCAAAGGGATTTTTCCAAGGGGGAGATTCTTCCGATTCGACATTTGTTGCCGCTACCGCCCCTTCCGGAGCAGGGCCATCATCAATGAAAGCATAATAATATCTACTTCTTGCATGAAAGAGACCCTTTGGCATGGGAGGTGCAATATAGAAGTTCAACTCGATTGACAGCTCGAGTGAAACCGATAAAGGCAGAGAAAAGGAAAGCAAGAAACAAACGATCTCCTCCAGGGAGGCGACTCGAACAGGGTCGTCTCCCTCCCCCCCTGCATGAGAAACCCCGTTGCAAACGGGGTTTTTTATTTAGGCTCACGCTGCGGGATCGGCGAGGGCGTCGCGCTGAATGATCCCGGGCGTAGATGCGCTTCTCTCCTTTCAGGGCGGATCACATTCCACCCCGCCCTTCCGCCTCCTGCGCTGCAGGCCGGGAAGCCGGTCAGCAATTTTCATACGTTCATGACCTTCATGCGATCCAGGATACCCCGGATGACGGCCTCTTTGTGCTTCAGGCTCCGTCGGAATTCTCGGTCATCGGTGTTGGCGATTTCGACGCGCAGATCGTGATAGTATCTTTCGATGAAGGAAAGAAGTTCCTTCTCCTCTTCAGGGGTCAGATCCAGTCGTCCCATATCCGGTACCTCCTTTCAAAACAGACGTCACTCGGTCCTCACGCCCCCTGTTTCTTCACCAGTTCCTTGGTCGCCCCGAGAGGCCACACGGGAAAGATCTCGAACATCAACAGGTTGATCCAGGCAGCACGGCAGGCAATGAGGCCCACGGCGTCGCAGTCGACCACGTAGATGGTCCTGCACCCCTGGAGGTCATAGTACTCCGAGATCACCCGCACCTCCTTCGGCCACTCCCAATTCGCCCGTTTGGTTCTGACCTCGCGCTCGTCTTGCGGATCCCAGGTGCAAATCATCATGAACAGCATACGACCACCTCCCGTTCTGGACTTTTCCCCGTTGCGGGCTCGCGGCGTTGACGGCTGAATCTTGTCCTGTGGCCCGATGGCGGGGAACGGTTTGCTGGTGAGTTGACCTGTTATGACTCGTATGAATGAGTGTATGATGCCAGGACCGGACGATCGAATCGAAAACGGGAACGGAAAACGGCAACAGGATGTGCTGTATGAATTCGGATGTATTATTCTATCCGCGGCAAAGCGGGCAAGTCAACGAAAAACAGCCGGACCCGATGCGGACACGGCCGGCTGTCATGCCTTCAGGGGGGTGCATGCTATTGCTTGAAGATCTCTTGGAGGCGATTCAGGTTGAACCCGACGATCACCTCGTCGCCCACGACGATGACGGGTACGCCCGTCTGACCGGAAATTTTCACCATCTCGTCGAGACCGCTTCGGTCGCTCGTCACATCGATTTCCCGGTAGCGGACCCTCTTGTCCCGGAACCAGGCCTTCGCCTTGTGGCACCAGGGGCAGGTGGGAGTTGTGTAGATGGTCACCTCCGCGGGACGCACCCGGAATTCCTTCTTTTCCGTTGATGGTCCCGCCTTCGCGTCCTTCCTGGCGTCTTCCCTGACGACGGCCTGGGCGACGTTCAATCTCCCCTCGGGCGGGTTCTCGGATATGTGGACCACGCCCTCCTCGTCGACCCAGCGGTAGAGGGTTGCCGCACCGGCAAGGCTCGCCGTCGATACCACGATCAACGCAGCGGCGCAGGCAAGTATCTTGGAAAAGGTAGCGTTTCTCATGCGGGGACTCCTTGTCTGATCTCCGGGCCGTTCCGGGTTTGCGCACCGGGAGGTACTCCTCTCTCATCGGTCCGGCACATGGATAACCTTAATCGCTCCCGCGTTCAAGACTTATTTCCCGGGTCTCCCGGCGTATGCAGTGAGGGTTTGACAAATGGGCCGACTCGGACTATACGTAGACCCCTGCACGGATGCCTCACCCTGCGGTCGGGCGGTCGGGCGGCAAACAACGACGGGACGGAAAAGATCATGGAAGAGGAAAAAAGTTTCGCTGAACTCCTGGAAGCCTCCGAGCGCAAGCCGGTGAAGCTCAAGCAGGGGCAGAGCGTTGAGGCGGTGATCGCCAAGATCACGTCGGATTGGGTGTTCATCGATCTCGGCGGCAAGACGGAAGGCATCGTCGAGCGCAACGAGTTCCTCGACAAGGAAGGGGAGCTGACCGTAAAGGAAGGGGACACCGTAAAAGTCTATTTCCTCTCGTCGCGGCACGGTGAGCGGGTTTTCACGACGAGGGTCTCCGGGGATGCCGCGCGCCAGTATCTCGAGGAAGCCTGGCATAACGCAATCCCTGTCGAGGGGATCGTGGAAAGGGAAGTCAAAGGCGGGCTCGAGGTCCGCATCGCGGGGACCTACCGGGCGTTCTGCCCCTTCTCTCAGTCCGGCATCCCCCGGGGGGAAACGACGGCGGCCTTCATCGGCCAGCGCCTCCCGTTCATCATCATAGAGTATGGCGAGCGGGGCCGGCGGATCATCCTCTCGCGGCGGAGAATCCTCGAGGAGGAGGATCGGAAAAGAAGAGAGGCCATCAAGGGGACGCTCCAGGAAGGGATGCTGGTGACGGGCACGGTCCGTTCCCTCAGGGATTTCGGCGCGTTCGTCGACATCGGGGGCATCGAGGCCCTGCTGCCCATTTCCGAGGTCGGCTGGGGCCGCGTCGAGGACATCCGCGACCGCTTCACCGTGGGGCAGACGATCGAGGCACTCATCATCGGCATCGACTGGGCGAAAGACCGCATCACCCTGAGCGTGAAGGGAACCCTTCCGGACCCCTGGGAAAACGTCGAGGCCCGATACCCGGACGGTTCCCGCCATCAGGGAACGGTCGCGAGACTTGCCGACTTCGGGGCCTTCATAACCCTCGAGCCCGGAGTCGACGGGCTGATCCCCATCTCCCGGCTTTCCCGGGGCAAGAAGATCCGCCACCCGAGGGAGGTGCTCGTCCAGGGGGACACGATCGAGGTCGTGGTGGAAGCATCCGACCGGGCGAAGAGGCGCCTCTCGCTTTCGCCCGTATTGCCCGAGGAGGAACAGGAGGACTCGTACCGCCCCTTCCTCCAGCAAAAAACGACCGGGGGCTTCGGTTCCCTCGGGGACATGATGAGCCGGAAGGGCCCGAAAGGGAAAAAGGACGGGGCTGAAGGCTGATCCTCGGCAAAAAGGGTGGGGGCTGAACCGTGAGTTTCGATGCGATCCTCGGGTACATCGGATCGGCGATTCTCGTCGCGATCCCCTTTGTGCTGGTCTACGCCCTCGTCTTCCGCGAGGTGCGGCGCAAACGGGAGCGGCAGGCGGCTCTGGCCGCCATTACGGCGGAGCTGGAGGACCTGCGGCGGAAGGTCGAGATCGTCACGACACCGGACGTTCCGGGCAGGGGGAAGGGCAGGGATCTCGGACCGATCGTCGCAGAGGGTTCGGCGGGAGCCGGATTCCTCGGCATCGCCGAGAAGAGGGCCATGATCCTCCTGATCAGAAAGGCCCTTGCCCTCGGGGCCAATGCCGTCGTGGAGGTCCGCCATGAACGGGGCGCCGTGCGTGTCGGGGTCGTCCGGCTGTCCGGAAGGGCCATCAGGCTGTCCGAAGAGGGAACCCCAAATCCATCCTTGTGAAAACAGACGTTTTTTGGTACATTTCGTGCAACATTTCTCGCCATGACAGAAAGGCTCGCTCCTCGAGCGCGACGCTGGATACCCTCTCCACTTCTTCTTACGCTCCTTCTCGGTGACCCCTGCGATCCGTTTGGGGGAGAACGAGTCCGATAAACGGAAGCGGTCATACTATTCTCGTAGAACGAAATCATACCGATGTCGTATTGCAAAACCGGACGGGTTTGCTATCGTGCAGGGCGCCCGGGAGGAGCGCTTCGCCGCCCGCGGATCCCACGGACGGGCATTGCGGGGAGTGGCGCGGGGCGTGTCTGTTCGGGGCGCCTGACGGTGGCCCGGTTATCTCGTCGCCGAGCAACACAAGGTGAGAATCGATGAAACACCCTCGCTTCAACATCAGTCTCTACGTCCTCGTGCCGATCATCTTCGGCGGGATCGCCCTGCTGTCCGTCATCACGACCCACCAGATCCTGAAATACACGAACCTGATCCCCGACCCGGACCTGTACCTGAAATGGTGGGGGGTCGGGATCGGGGCGTTTTCCTTCTTCTGCGCGCTGCTCATCACGTGGCTGCTCCTGAAGCCGATGAAGAACTTCATCGCGAAGATGAAATCCATCCCCGCCGTGTCGAGGCAGGGCAACGGGAAGCCGAAGACCAAGGGGGACGACCTGAAGGAGTTCAACGTCGTCTTCGAGCAGGTCAGCGACCTGCTGAGCAAGGTGGAGGGGAAGGTCCTCTTCCCCGAATTCATCGGCCAGGGCAAGCGTATCCGCATCCTTTTCAACCAGATCATGATGATCCGGCCCGAGGACCGCACCGTGCTCATTTTGGGAGAACCGGGCACAGGCAAGTCGCTCCTGGCCAAGACATTCCACAATTTCACGGCGAAGAACGAGCCCTTCGTGATCGTCAACTGCGAGGGCCTCTCCGAGCAGGTCCTGGAAGCCGAGCTGTTCGGTTACGAGAAGGGGTCCTACACGGGCGCCACGAGCCGCAAGGTCGGCAAGTTCGAGGAGGCCGGCAACGGCACCCTCTACCTGCACCAGGTATCCGCTCTGCCCCTGAACCTCCAGGCGCGCCTGCTGCGGGTCCTTGAAACGGGCGAGTTCAAGCGCATCGGGGGCCGCGAAAAGCTCCAGCTCAGTGCGCGGGTCATCGCCTCGACCGACAGGGACATCCGGGGGATGATCAAGGAAGGCACGTTCCGGGACGATCTCTACTATCGCCTCAACGTGGTCACCCTTTACGTGCCGCCCCTTCGCGAGCGCAAGGAGGACATCCCCCTGCTCGTGGACTACTTCATTCAACTCATCAACCAGGAATTCCGCAAGGGCCTTCACGGCGTCACGCGGGAAGTGATGGACCGGTTCCTCGAATACACGTGGCCGGGCAACGTCGCGGAACTGGAGAAGATCCTCCTGAGGGCCGCATCGGTGGCCAAGGAGCAGACCCTGATCGAAGGCGACTTTCCCGACTTCATCACCGAGCTCGAGGCCGGGAAGTCGGGACCCACGGAGCTGGAGGTCGTCGACGGGCAGTGGAAGAGGCTGGGCGAACTGCTCGTGGAGGCACGCCTGCTCGACGAGGCGCAGCTCGAGGAAGCCCTCGCGGCCCAGCGGTACACGGGACTGCGGCTCGGGAAGCTTCTCGTACAGCAGGGGTTCCTCCGGGACTCCCAGATCGTGGACATCCTGAGCCACCAGCTCCGGATCGAGCGCTACATGCCCGAGAAGTACCCCGTGGACCTCAGCCTCTCTCGGCTCATCCCCATGGACTTCGCCCGCAAGTACCAGGCGGCGCCGCTGAGGAAGACCGCACGCCACCTCGTCGTGGCCATGCCGGACCCCACGAACCGCTACGCCCTCGACCTGCTCAGGATGCAGTCCGAGGAGGGGGTGGCGCCGGTGATCTGCACCGAGCGCGAGTTCGACCGGCTCATGGGACTCATCTACGACATGCCCGCGGGAAGCTACTCCTCCGAGGCGCGCCCGCAGAAGTCCACCGCGGAGCGGAGGGCCACCCCGGCCTCCGAGAACGGGGACCCGGCGGACCGGTTCATAGAGACGCTGATCGCCCAGGCCGTCCGCGAGGGAGCGACGGACATCCACATCACCCCGCAGACGAAGAACGTCCGCGTCCGGTTCCGCGTCAACGGATCGACCCATGACCTGCCGGACCTGCCGAAGTCCATGTCGATCCCCGTGATCACCTGGGTCAAGGACATCGCCAATATCGACGCGAGCGTCCGCGGCGTCCCCCAGGAGGGCCGCTTCGTGGAGAAGGTCGGGGACCGGGACATCAGCATCCAGGTCTCCTCCATCCCGAGCATCCACGGCGAAAGCCTCATCCTGCACCTGACGGATCTCAGCACGAATTCCCTCGGCCTGGAAAAGCTGGGCCTCTCCCCGAAGGACCTCGACAGCCTCGTCACCGTCCTGGAGAAACCCCAGGGTCTCATCGTCGTCTCCGGACCCGAGGGAAGCGGCAAGAGCACCACCCTGTACGCCATGCTCCGACGGATGGTGAAGCCCGATGCGGAGATCTTCACCCTGGAAGACCCGGTCAAGTACCCGATCGCAGGCGTGACCCAGATCGAGTTCAACCGGGCGGCCGGGTCGACTTTGGCGGCCAACCTGCGGCTGATCCTGAAACAGGAACCCGACGTGGTCTACCTCGAGGAAATCCGCGACGGGGAGTCGGCATCGCTTGCCGTACAGACGGCCCTCTCGAACCACAAGTTCCTCAGCACCGTCCCGGCATCGGATGCGGCAGGCGCCATCGCCCGCCTCGTCGAGTTGGGCGTGGACCGTTTCCCGCTGGCCTCGGCCCTTTCGGCGTCGATTGCGCAGAGGCTCGTGCCGACGATCTGCCCCGCCTGCAGGGAACCCTACGAGCCCTCAGAGCGGGTCCTGGCATCCCTGGGCATGGAATCAATGGCGGGCGGCCGGTTCTTCCGCGGTGCGGGCTGCCCGGCCTGCAAGAACACGGGGTTCAAGGGCCGCACGGCCCTCTTCGAAATCCTGGTGAACGACAACGGGCTGCGGGAATCGATCCTCAAGGGCGCCGACGCGGCCGAAATGAGGGGCGTCGCGGAGCGGGACGGCAATTTCCGCCCGCTGAAGCAGGATGCCGTCAACAAGGTGCTCCAGGGGGTCATCAGCCTAGAGGACGCCGTCACGGTCATGAAGATGTGAGAGAATATCCGGCAAGACGGACACAAAAAAGGCAACGCCGGGGAGGCGCTGCCTTTTTTTCTCGGCCCGGGGAGCCTCAGGTCAGGGTGAGGATCTTGTCGATCTCGTTCATCACCTCGACGGGGGTGACGGGCTTCGCCAGGATGGGGTGGCCGTGTATCTGGCCGAGGCGCTCCTCCGCCTCGTCCTTCTTGATCGCCGCCGTGATGAAGATGAGGGGGATGTTCCGGGTGCCCTCGTCGTCGAGGAGGTACTCGGCGGCTTCCGTGCCGTCCATGTCGGGCATCATGAGGTCGAGCAGGATCACGTCGGGCTTCTCAATCTGTGCGTAACGAACCCCCATTCTCGCGTCGGTGAAGGTCGTCACTTCGTATTTTCCCGTCTTTTCGAGGTATTCCTTCATCAGACGGCAGATTTCCTTGTTGTCGTCGATCATGAGCACTTTCGGTCGCTGGACCATGACTCCTCCCCTTGCTATCGGAGATCGTGCAGCCGTCGATTCTCTCAGGTTCATCTTCCCTCCTGCCTTCCGGGATTGGAGATGCCCCGCGCCGCAGCCCGGAGAATGCCCCGGGTGCGGCCGTGATGCACAACCGATCGGTTTCACCGTGCAGAATAGCAAATTCTGTACCACGTCACGCCCCATTTTTCCGACCGGGTTGCTAAAGTTTTCCGCTGGCCGGCCGATTTCATGATTGACGCGCCTGAAAAGGGCAAACCGTCCGAAAGGATGGGGCGCAAAGCCTCTTGGCCTACGTCCCGAGAACATGCGGGATAGGGTTGCAGGGCTGCCAGGCGAGCCGAGCAACCTTCGGATCCGGGTCTCCCGGGCCCGGGGGCTGCCTCCGGCGCCCCGCCCCGCATCTCCCCGACGCTTTCCCGTGGCGAATGCCCCCTTTCCGTCGTGACAGCCCCCGACGCAGCTCACCACTGAGCCGCCCGGCGCCCAAGGAGGGAACCCATGAAAGCCCGCACTCTCGCACTCGTCGTTGTTATTCTCGCGCTGTTCGCCGCCTCATCCGTTTGTGCCCAAACAGCGCCGCTGTATATCAGGCAATTCGGCTCGAGCGACTACGACTATGCCGTAAAAGCGGTCGCCGATGGCGATGGGAATGTCTACGTGGCGGGCATGACGAGGGGAGCGGTAAACACGCCGGGGCAGGCCGCACCGAACAGCAAAAGCGGGGGTTCGGATGTCTTCGTGGCGAAGTTCGATCCCTCCGGAGCGCTTCTCTGGGTCAGCCAGTTCGGCTCGTCGTCCGACGACGGCATCGGGGGGATTGCCCTGGGATCGCCCTCCGGCTTTCTCACCCTTTACGTTACGGGTTGGACGAAAGGGGTCATGCCCGGCGGCCAGCAGGGCTGGCGGAATGCGAACGCCGGTATCGAGGGTACGGCGGACATTTTTGTAGCGAAGATTCATCCCGCCAGCGGGACGGTGAACTGGATCAAGCAGTACGGCACTCCGGGGGACGATTACGCAAACGGGGTCGCGACCGATTCGAGCAGCATGATCTACCTGGCCGGATCCACGACCGGAACGTTCGGCAGCGACGCGGTCATCCGCTCCATTCCGGAGGCCTTCTTGATGCGGCTCAACTCCGAGGGGGACTGGATGGGCTGGGTGACCCAGTTCAATGTGGCGTCCAACCCGACGGGCACTGCCGCTTACGCGGTGGCGGTGGAATCCTCCTCGAGCTTCTCAAATGTATTCGTCACCGGTCTCGTCTCCGGCAACCTGCAGGGGTCGCTGTTTGTCGCAAAGTTCAGTTACGATTTTGATCCCCTGGCGACGGTCACTCTGGGCGGGCCGAACCGGGGAAGCGACAAGGACCAGGGGCTGGCCATCGCCGTTGACAGGAGCCGAAACGTCATCGTCGCCGGCTCCACCCAGGGGACCTTCGAGGGAAACCCCTCGTCGGGAGCCGACGATATCATTCTCGCAAAATTCGATCGAAACCTGGCCTTGCTCTGGACGCACCAATACGGCACCGACGGACATGACACCGCCCACGGGGTTGCCGTTGACGCCGAGGGCAGTATCTACCTCTCCGGGGTCACCGATCCGTCCTCCTCAGGCCGGGGCCTGGACGGTCAGACGCCTCTCGGCGGGGCCGATATCTTCCTTTCCCGTTTCGCTCCGGAAGACGGCCGAAGGGTCTACACCCTCCTGGCCGGCACGGCGGACATGGACTGGGGGTACGGAATCGCCCTGGACCCGACAGGGGCCGTTTACGTAGCCGCTCTGACAGCCGGAGCCATGAGCGGGCCATCCCTCGGTCTCTGGGACGCCGTCCTGATCAAGTACGGTCCGGACGGGCCCGTGCCGCCCCCGGTGACGGATTTCTACATCAACGGCACCGTGCAGGAGCTCCCGCAGGGTACGGGGCTGGAGGGCGTCAGCATCACCGTCAAGGACGAGCTCGGGCAGGTCCTGGGCGATTACACCACCGACTCGGCGGGCCGTTTCACCTCGAAGGTCCCGAAGGCGGGCAAGTATTTCATCCACAAACTCAAGATCGGCTACCGCGCGCAGGTGGACCCCGACGTCGTGGAGGTGTCGCAGTCGGTCCCGTCCGTTGCTGCGGCCGCCTACATGGAGAAGATCGTCGTCCCTACCTCGATGGCCTTCCGCAAGGGCTACAACACGGTCCGCTTCGAAAAGCTCCCCGCCGGGGACCGCTCCGTCAACGCCGTGTTCGGGCCGTACGCGGGCAACCCCTTCGTGGGGCTCATCTTCAGCTTCGAGAGGCCGATGCAGTTCCTCATCCTGGCAAAGCCGAGGACCGCCGGAAACCTGAAGTCGATGGAGTTCAACCGAAGCTATTTGATCTACACGAGCCGGGCCTTTACGCTCGACACGACGAACTGGGTGAACCGGGAGTCGGTTCCCCCCACGGCCCTGCCGAACGCGAAGGTCCGCGGCAAGATCCAGCCTTTCTGAGCCTTGACGCAAAAAACCCCGCCGGTGGGGATCCGGCGGGTTTTTTTCTCGGCCTTCTCTCAGTCCGCACTGCGCTCACGGGTGAGACTTCTCCCCGCCCGCCTGACCAGGGGTCTCCGCGGCCCCCGGAGGCGACTCCGGCGGCAGCACCTCGACCGTGGGGCTTGTCCGCTCGCCGGAGAGCTCCCGGTGATATCGGAACGTACCCCGCACGGCATTTGCGAAAAGGACGACCAGAAGGGCCGCAAGCGGGACCTGCCAGAGGCGGTCGCTGCCCAGGGAGAACCACAGCTCCCGGGTCATCAGGGCGAGACCGATCAGCGCCGCCGCCCGGGATCGTTTGCGCTTTGTGAGAGCGCCGCAGAGTGCGACCATCAGGACGTCCAGCAGCTTGAGCGGTTGTCCGGCGGCCGTCACACCCAGGGAAACGACCAGGTAGAGAATCGCCGCCATGAACCCCTGATCGGCGGCCTTTCCCGACGATTCCAGGTCCTTGACGGGGGGGGAGAAAAAATCCTGAAGGGACCTCGCACCCATTCGTGATCCTTGCTGTCGTAGATCGGGCACACCCGGACGCCGGGCTCATGCCTCGCCGCCGTTTTCCTCCGCATCGAAGAGAGTCCCGTCCTCGGCGGCATCCTCGCCGCTGCGGGTCTCGCTCTCTCGCTCCACGCGGGCGATGCCGGAGAAGTTTTCGCCCTCCTCGAGATCGATGAGCTTCACGCCCTGGGTCACGCGGTGCAGCACGGGAACCTCGTCGACGCGGATGCGGATGATGTTGCCCGAGTCGCTGATGAGCATCAGGTCCTCGTTGCCAGTCAC
>Ga0067045_1029278_pt1 | contig 22223 bp, 21 predicted proteins | sample TerdegcTABiofilm_FD_59184 | JGI IMG/M metagenome (GOLD analysis project Ga0067045, IMG submission 59184) | Combined Assembly of (Gp0054472, Gp0054536) Wastewater bioreactor microbial communities from Singapore -Terephthalate degrading...
GGTGGTGGTGCAGGAGGGTGATTCGGCGGTGCTGGTGAATGGGCAGACCGTTCTACCCGCCCAGGAAGAGCCCGTGAGCATCGTGCGCAATGCCCCGGTGGGTGCAGAAGATGTGCTGTTGCTGCAAAGCGGGTCGGGCACCGCCTGCCCTGCCCTGTTCCAGCTGCTGGTGGTGTCCGCGCAGGGGACACAGGTGTCTCCGAAGTTTGGTTCTTGCTCCGACTTGGTGTTTGCTGTGGTCGAGGAGAAGCGGAACCAGGCGCCCCGACTGTCTATCCGGATGCTGGGCTTTGCGGGGCCGTTTGAACCTGAGGAAGAGCAGCGCAAGGCGGCACTGAAGCTGGTGGAGTTTGTGTACCAGCAGGGGGCGCTCACGCGGGATGGGAAGCCGGTGTTCTCGCAATGAAGGAAGTCATCCCTTCTCACTCGACCGCAGGGTCAAGTCTTGGCTGCGGGCTTGCGCACGGACTTCCGTGCAGGTTTGAGGCCCTGTTCTGGCGGTTTGAGCAGGGTCCAGGGCTCCACGCCCAGGGCCTGCGCCAGGCGCTCGATGTTGGCCAGGGCGATGTTCCAGCGGCAGCGCTCAACCGCCGAGACGTAGGTGCGATCGAGTTCGCACTCATGGGCCAGGCGCTCTTGGGACCAGCCTTTTTCTACACGCAGTAGCCGGATCCAGTACGCGAGGACTTCGCGCACGTTGCCCGGGTCGGGCAGATGGGTCGGGGGCGTGGGTTTGGCAGACACCGCGGGAGGATGCGGTTTTGCCTTTTTTGCATCTACGGAGTTTGCATCACCATTTGCGTACTCCGTGGGGATTTTGAGTGGTTAGTGCTTCAACTTGGGGAGGAATTGCCATGAAGCGGTTTGCTTGGGGTCGTTGGGTGGTGGTGGGGTATTTCTTGATTGGGCTGTTGTATGCGGTCTATGCGAACAACTGGGGGGATGAGCCTTACCGGAGTTTTGCGTACCACCTGGGTCAGGGGTTGGTGTGGCCGGTGGTGGTCTTGCCGGGTCTGGGCAAGTTCATCGGGGGCTTGCTGATTGTGGCCATGGTGGCGTTTGTGATGGCCAGTTGAGATCCAGAAAGGAGAGAGTGCCATGGCGTTCCTGGCTCAGTTGATTCTGGGGGGATTGATGGTCTACCTGTTCTTTGCCTCGCTGGGCTTCTGGTTTGGGCTGGGCGTGATCGTGCTCTGGCTGCTGATTGGGATGGCCAACAGTGGCAAGAAGTGAGGTGATTTGAGCGGGTAGGCAAAGCAGCGAGCGCACCTGGGAGGCTGGGTGCGCTCATTTTTTTACACAAGGAGGGGGTTATGGAATCAGGGATGGCGAGGGCTCTGGTGTTGGGCCTGCAAAGTTGGATCCGTGGGTCCAGGGGGGCAATCACGGCACTTACGTTGGGTACCGCACTGGCTTTGGTGGGGTGTTCTGGCTCCAAGACCGAACGAATGATGGTCAAGGGCTGTACCGATGGAGGGAGTAGCAAGAAGACCTGTCAGTGCGCGGTGGACAAGATGGGTGAGCGCTACGACCTCAAGAACCTGGATGAGTTTGCGGAGAGCCGGGGCGGGATTCCGCTGCAGACGCTGCAGGCGGATTTTGTGAAGGCTTTGGTCGAGTGTGTGCAGAAACATGGGCGCTGAGGAAGCGCGGAAAGGAGATACGCGATGAAGACAGTGAGGAATAACCAGGTACAAGGTCTTGAACTGGCAGCGCTTTCTGGGCACTTTCGGGGAGTCGCCCGCACTACCCTATTGTTAGCTACCGGCATTTTGTGTGCGGTGCTGGTGCAAGGCGCATGGGCGCAGTCACCGCAGCCACCGACGTCAGCCTGCGTGCGGCCGCTGAGCAAGGAGGTCAAGAACCGCACGGTGTTTGTGGGCACACGGGTGTTTGATACGGCTGTGCCGCACGAGGACACCAAGCCCAAGATGATCCTGATGAAGGGGTTCACCTTGCGGGTGGTGGGACGGTTTCAGGAGTGGGTGCAGTTGATGGGGGTCAATGACAAGGAGTTCGGTCCGGACTCAACCCTCGGGTGGGTTCACGAGTCGGAGCTCGTCAAGGTGAGCATGGAGCTGTGCAGGCTGGGGTGAGGCCTGGCGAATGTGGCGTTGGCCACCACTGTTAAAGGGGACTGGGCTGTGGCCTGGTCCCCTTTTTTTTGGGGTTATTTTTTTGCTCTGCGATAAGGCTGCGATAGCGTCGCTTTGGTTCGTCGGTGAGTTGCACAGGCACTATGTACTAGCAATGAGACGGCTTTAGGCTGAGAGCCGCAGTTCAAATCTGTGTCGGCAATGTCTGCTTTTCGCACTTAACGCGACATCCATAGAAGCGCACCCAGTTCGCCGCATCAGGCCCGTAGCATCAGACGCACGCTCTCGAATTGCTCGTCCACCAATACATCCATCCAAATCTGCTCCGGGGCAGGCGTTGACAGCACGATACCGAAAGACCAAAGCACGCGCTCGACGTGGCTGCCGAGGAGTACAAGATCGGTGTCTCCTGCAACGTCCGTATGGGAGTCCAAGAAGCGTCCTAGGTCAAGAGAAAGGAGTTCGAACCAGTCGCCTAGGCTGACCGCCGTCAGTATCTCAATGCTCTTGCTGGCCTTCCAGCGGCCGACTTCACTCCAAGTAGCCGCGCATGCACTCGCTGTGGCGCAAAGCATTTGCACCACATGGCAAAGCGCTGGAAGCAGAGCTGCATCCACATCCCGGTGCTGAATGAAGTGCAAACGTGCATCGGCAATTCCTTGAAAACAAGCAGCCAGAGTCTGGCTGTAGAGGTCGTCGGCGGCTGTGAAATCCTCGTCCGACATGCGGCCAAGCCCCGACAACCGACCACCAAAGTAATGCGAGCAGAAGAGGTGTGCGATGCGTAAGCCAATCGCCTCAAGCGGTGGCCTCTGTCGTTCCAGTGTTTCCAGGGGAATCTTAGAGGTCACCGCAGCGTAGTACACCGCCCGTCCTGCTTGGTGACGAATCAGTGCTGCTGCAGCGCGGGCAAGCGGATGCCTCTTGGTGACTAGATTGACAGCTTGCGTAGTGACGAAGAGTTGACAGGAGACGCCGTCTTGGCGTGCGTTCACATGGCAGGTTCCTAGCTGCACGGCTTGAGCGGTGTAGTCGTTCACAAGCACTCCGCGCTCGCGCATGGAGCGTACTATGTTGTCTGTAACTACGATGGCTTCAACGATTCGCAAACCAGCCTGCAGTTCGGGTGCGCCCATAAGATTGCGAACGGCGACCTGTGCCTTGCCGCTCTTGCGACTCTTTGGCTCGAACATGATGGGAACCCTGACCAGTTCCGGCATTTGACCATTGGTTTTTTGCGATTCGATACTACTGTCAGGTGCGTCAAACGGCTGCTCCTCAACCAAACTGTCAACGTACTTGGAAACTGTATTTCCGAGGAACTGCGCGGCATCGAGCGTTTGCTCGTCAACCTGCGAACTGATAAAGAAGTTCAAAGAACACTGGGCGAGAGAGCGATTCAGAGATGTCACATTGACCTCTGGACTACTGAAGCTGCCCACCAGCACTTTCGTGGAGCCAATAGGCATCACTACCCCGGCGAATTCATCGTCGCTCATGAGGGAATATGGCAACACTTCCCGGAAGTCCGATGTTTTTGAGCCCACCGCAAGGCAGTCGGGGAGTATGAAGTGGTTCGGCGGTTCAACCCCGATGATTTGCCAGTTCATCGCCTTCAGGCGTTCCACGCGAGGCGGTGGAGCCATATTTCTATCCAGAGCCTTGCTGTGTCCGCTAACAATCATCTGAGGAACTCTATCGAGCAGTATCCCGAGCTGTTGCAAAAACATCGTGGCCATGGCCGGAAACATCTCGGGAAACTTCTCTCGTGCCCGGAAGTGAACCAGTTTTGCAAGCGTTTTCCTGCCGCTTTCAGGAATAGCTCCAAATTGAAGAAGAAGTTCTTCTTCAATCAACTTGATGAGAGCCGCCTCGGATTGGAGCGAGTCAATTTCGAGAAAGACGCGCGCGGTCTCGTCGCTGCGCATAGCGTCTGTGAGACTATCCAAAATCTGGGTCGCGATAGCGGAGGAACTGTCCCTGAAGAATGCTGAACGGATTGACAGATGAACAACCACCGCTGCTGCCACGTGTGGGTCAACAGGTCCGACTGGGGCCTCACGCAGCGCGTTGATGGCAGGGGACAAGACTAAGCGCTCGTAGGTCGTGATCTTGTCATCAAGCGATTGTTCGTCCGATGGCTCGGAATAGAAGTCTCGCTGCGCCGCAACTCCCTCGGTTGAAGAATGATAGGGCTCTTGCCCTTTCTTAAAGACATACACCTGTGTCTTCCTCCCCTTGGCCACCCCGAAGCCGCGTTGAAGGGCTTGCGGAATGAAATGCTGCTTTCGACCTGCCATTTTGTCCAAGCTCCTCGTGCGTGAATGTCCGGCGCAAATCTTTTCTCTTTTTGGCCACTTCCGGCCAATCAAAGTAGGTCCAGCGATTGCCATATGCCGGTGGCCGCTAGGGACCGGGGGGACCACATCGATATCATTGATAGATGATTGCTCACTTGCGCTCGCAATTCGAGGACCTTCCCTCGCCGCTCAACCACTCGCTCGTGCCAGGCCTCCTGAGCTGTTGCGAACTTGACGTGCTGGCGAAATTAATGACCGGCCAAGAGTGGCTGGACTTAATCCGATGACGGTGTCATCGCTGCCTACCCCATCGACGCACACGGGCACAGAGCCTGATTGCGATCTGCGGAGTCACGAGGAGTCTCTGCTGGCGCTGATCGAGGCTCTGCGAGTTCTCGGACGGGATTTCAAGCTCGATACCGGCTTCAATGTGTTCGAGGCCGTTGCGATAGTCCGGCAGGAGATCCGGCACTCACGCTTTCTCGCGTTCCTGCTCGATCCGCGCAGTCCGCACGGCCTCGGCCCAAGCTTCCTGCGCGCGATCCTATCAGCGGCCGTTGCCGATCACCCTGATCCGCCAGTATCCCGTCTCGACGTGGCGATCACAGACCTTGGCGGCTGCAGCGTGCACTGCGAGCGCGATCACTTCGACATCGCGGTCGAGGTGCCTTCGCAACGGCTACTGTTCGTGATTGAGAACAAAGTCGATGCGACAGAGAGCGCCGAGCAGCTTCAGAAATACCGACAGCGAGCTATGGTCCGCTACAAGGACTACCGCTTTATGGGTACCTTCCTAACGCCGACGGGTTACGAGGGTGAGGACGACAACTGGGGCACGATGGGTTACGCAACCGTGATCGCGGAACTGAAGGCCACGCTCAAAAACGCCTCGGCTCCGCCCGACGTTGCGATGGCAATCACGCACTACATTCAACTTGTCGAAAGGAAGATCGTGGCTTCACAAGCGCTCATAGATGCCTGCAAGAGTATCTACCAACAGCATCGAGCCGCTGTCGACCTAGTGGTGCAGTACGGCCAGGAGCCGCAGCTATCACTCGCCTTCGAGCAGTTCATGTTAACTAGTGATAAGCCCTTGCAGGCCACCGCTGTTCGTAGCACTACAACCTTTTTTCTCTTCAACGACTGGTTGCAAATACCAGGCTACCCACAGGCCGAACGCAAGCGCTGGAGCTCGTCATTTCCCGTCCTGCTGTGGTTCGAGGTTGGTACGAAGCGTCTACGCCTGCATCTCGAAGTGGGGCCGCTCATCGAGGTCGACAAGCGGCCACCCCTCGTCCAAGCGCTGCAGGCGGCGCTCCGAGTCGGCAAGCCGGGAGCAAATAGCAAGGGGAAGGGGGGGGTCTACACCCGCCTCATCACCTTCGCTACAAATGTTCCCGAGGACCCCGAGGTTGGCGACTTGGTGAGGGCTATGGAGAAGCTCTGGACGGACGCGGCTCACCTGAGTTTGAAGGATGTCGTGGCCCAAGAGTTGGACCGCCTCGCAGTAGCGCCAACCGCACCACCACAGGCCACAGTGGCGTTGGCCATGCCGCCCGGCTGACCGGCGAGCCCCCGCTCGTCAGCGTCGCCATCACCGGCGTGACAAGTCAGCTGGTTTCGTCGCGTTCAACCGTACCGGGCACTATGTCGACACAGGGGTGGCTAAAGACATGTCCTAGACTGTCTCCTCAATCAGCATGATGGCCACGAGGACGTGCGGACGCATAGCCCTGATTTCCGCCCCAAGGCTTAAACGGTTCGAGTGACTGTAAAGGGCGTTATTGCAGTCACCGTCTGCTAGCTGTCGTCCGGCAGCAATCGCTGCGGAGCGTAAGCGTCCGGCCATCCCCTCTTGACTGCGCCGAATCGATTTCGACGCTACAGTGAAGCGATTCGCCGACTCGCGGCACGTCGATTTCAGGAGGCTTCCATGCAATCCAAGGAACATTGGGAACAGGTCTACACGACAAAGTCTGAGAACGATGTCAGCTGGTTCCAGGAGCATGCACGTCAATCGGTTGATCTCATAGCGCGCACAGGTGTGCCCAAGGGGGCGAGCATCATCGACGTTGGCGGTGGCGCCTCGACGTTGGTTGACGACCTGCTTGCCAACGGCTACCAGCAGGTCTCCGTCCTGGACCTGTCGGAGGCTGCTCTTGCGGCATCGCGGGCTCGGCTCGGCGATCGAGCATCTGGCGTATCTTGGATCGCCGGTGACATCACTAAGGTCGAGCTTGCACGTCATGCCTACGATGTCTGGCACGACCGCGCCGTCTTTCACTTCCTCACGACTCGCGAGGAGCGCGAAGCCTACGTCAATGCGGTCCTGCGTGCAGTCAAGCCGGGGGGCCACGTGATCGTGGCAACGTTCGCCGAGGATGGACCGGAGAAGTGCAGCGGGTTGCCCGTCATGCGCTACAGCGGCGACGGCCTGCATGCAGAGTTCGGGACTCCGTTCACGCTCCTGCAGCAGGAGCGCGAAGAGCATCAAACGCCGTTCGGAACCGTTCAGAAGTTCATCTACTGCCTGTGCCGCAAGGAGTCCAATTGATCGTAGGCGCTGTCCAGCGATGTGGCAGCAGCTCCTCGATCTGACTGGCCTTGTGCGTGGGCAGGCGCGTGAGGACATCCCTGAGGTAGGCGTACGGATCATGCCCGTTCATGCGCGCTGACTGGATCAGGCTCATGACGGCTGCCGCCCGCTGACCAGCGCGCAGGCTCCCGGCAAACAGCCAGTTCGATCTTCCGAGAGCAACGGGCCGGATCTGATTCTCGATCCAGTTGTTGTCAATCGGCAGTCGCCCGTCATCGACGAACCGGGTAAGCGCCACCCAGCGGCGCAAGCTGTAGTCCAGCGCCTTGGCCGTCGCTGAACCCTCGGGCACCTTCTGGCGCTGCAGCAGCATCCACTCGTGCAGTGCATCGAGCATCGGCTGGGTGTGGTGCTGGCGCATGGCCTTGCGCTCGTCGGCGCTGAGTGCCTTGGCCTCACGTTCGACGGCATAGACCTTGGCAAACTGCTCCAGCGCGAACTCGGCAATCTGACTCTTGTTGGCCGCATGCAGGTCGAAGAACTTGCGCCGTGCATGCGCCAGGCAACCGACCTCCGTTACGCCACTGGCGATCAGTGCCTTGTAGCCGCTGAAGTCGTCACAGGTCAGGCTGCCCCGCCAGCTACCCAGGAAGGCCCGCGCATGATCACCGGCGCGCGACTCGCAGAAGTCGTAGACCACGGCCTTCATATCTTCGAATGCCCCCGGGGCGTAGGCCCAGAGGTAGGCTCGGTGCGTCTTGCCGTTGCCGGGCTTGAGCATCTGCACCGGCGTCTCATCGGCATGCAGCACGCGGTACTGGAGCATTTGAGCCTTGAGTGCATCCACCAGCGGCTGTAGCCGAACCCCGCATGTGCCCACCCACTGTGCCAGGGTTGAGCGCGGGATGGCCAGGCCGGCACGCCCGAAGATCGCCTCTTGGCGATGCAGCGGCTGGTGGTCGGCGTACTTGGCCACCAGCACCTGAGCCAGCAGCCCGGTGGTGGGGATGCCCTTGTCGATGACGTGAGCGGCCACCGGTGCCTGGACGATGGTTTCGCACTGGGCGCAGGCCCATTTGCCACGTATATGGCGCTCCACGCTGAACACCCCAGGTGCGTAGTCCAGCTTCTCGGCCACGTCTTCGCCGATGCGCTTCATCTGGCAGCCGCAGCAGCAGGTACTGGATTCGGGTTCGTGGTGGATCTCGTGCCGGGGCAGGTTCGCAGGCAGTCGAAGCCGCTTGGGTTGCTTCTTCTCCTGCGGGGTCGCCGTGGGTTCCTGCTGCAGCGCGTCGATCTCGCTGGCCACGGCCGCCAGATCGGCTTCGATCTCGTCTTCGAGCAGGCTCTTCTGCTCCGGATTGAATCGCTCAGACTGGGCGGCAAACTTCATGCGCTTGAGCAGCGCATTCTCGTGGGAGAGCTTCTCCAGCAAGGCGCCCTGGTGGCGCAGCTGAGTCATCAGGCGGGCAGCCATCTCGCGCAGTTGATCGGCGCTCAGACCTTCCAGGGATTGCGGCTCCACCACCATGGCCCCACTGTGCCAATACCGACGTGCGCGCGCCATCAGCGCATGCACCAATTGGCAAATGCCCATCGCTGCCGGAGAGTCAGACCACGGTGATGACGCCACCGTCGGCCAGGCGTTGCCAGGGTAGGCCCTTGACCAGCGCATCGAGCTGCTGGCGCTGCAGCGCCAGGTTGGAACCACCGGCCAGGGGCCAGATGAACTTGCCCTGGTGCAGCCGACGCGCAGCCAGCCAGATACCGATGCCGTCGTGCACCAGGATCTTGATGCGATTGGCGCGTTTGTTAGCGAATAGGTAGGCATGATGGGGATGGGCGGCGCCGAAGACTGCAATGACCCGGGCGAGTGCCGTATCGGTGCCAGCGCGCATGTCCAGCGGTGTGGTTGCCAGCCAGGCGGCGTCGATGCGGATCACCGAAGGCAATCCCTCAGCCATTCCACGCAGGATGACGATGCCTCGATGGGCCAGCTCACCGTGATCACGCCTGTGCCGCGCCGGATCTCGACGCGAATATCCGAAGTGGGACTGCCCGAAGCGTGAACAGGTGCAGCATCCTCAACCTCGGGCGCAGAGAGGTTCAAAGGGATGAACGGGTTGATGGGTTTGGGAGCGTTTGTCGCAGCGTGCTCGCGCAGCCAGCGATGGACGATGTTGGCGTTGATGCCATGGGCCAGGGCCACAGCTGCAATCGACGCTCCGTCTGCCCGGCACTGCGCCACGACCTGGGTCTTGAGCTCTGGACTGTAAAAGCGCCGCTTGGGATTTGGGGCGATCGCCTCGCTCGACATAGTGTGCATGATCTCCATCGTGCACACCATGCCTGCTCGAACGGGCTATATCAAGATGGGTTCACCGCGCGCATACTGCGGAGCTGCCGCTCGACCGTTTGAAGGAGGCACCAGGGTGGTTGTTGACGTCGCTTTGATATACGGCTCCGCGAGTAGAACGCAGACGTTGCGGACTTAGTCCCCGTTCAAAACTTCCCTGAGATGCAGCAAGGGAAAAGGCAGCCCGCCCCGTAGAGTTAGGGTCGGCCTACGACCTTGAAGCCTTCGCCAGGGTAAAACTGAAGTGCTTGCGGGTTCTTTTCACTGACATCCACCAAAAAGGGGGGCTTTTCAGGGATCTCGCATGTTTGAACATCTGGCGGCTGCCACTATGGCGCCTATGCCCTGCATCCAGGAGCAGCGCTTCTACGGAATTCTGGTGCAGCGCCATGAAACCATCGCAGTGCTGCAAGCTACGCAAGGTCAGCAGAATACTTCAGCGCGAGCAGCAACGCGTTCAGGAGCGCGCCGCCCTGCATAGAGCACCCTAGGTGTCTAAAGCTTTAACCAAAAGGCCGTAATGTTCAGGCCTGCGGTGTCGTGCGAAGTCAAACATGGTTCTCTTCAAGTTGGCTGCCATGTCCAGATCGCAGTCGAACGAGACTACTTCGTCCTCTTCCGTGAGCGTCTTCGCCACGATTTCGCCCGAGGGCGCCACGATCAAAGAATGGCCAAACATCCTGAAGCCATCTTCCCGCCCGCATTTGGCCGTTTCCACCAGCCAGGAGGCGTTCTGGTAGGCCATCGCCTGCGCCATGATGAGGTGGTGATGTACCCGCAGCGGCTCCGGCTCGGCGTAGTGCAGGTTCTCGGCGGGTGTGTTGTAGCCCAGCGTTACCAGTTCGGCTCCCTGCAGAGCGAGCACCCTGAAGGCTTCAGGCCAGCGGCGATCATTGCAGATCAACATGCCCACGGTCGCGTTCATGTACTGCCAGACTCGAAATCCAAGGTCACCGACTTCGAAGTACTTCTTTTCCAGGTGTTGAAACGGCGCATCGGGTTTGTATTCGGCGTGGCCCGGCAAATGGATCTTGCGGTATTTGCCAGCAATTTGGCCATCGGGGCTGACAAGAATGGAGGTGTTAAAGCGCCGGATCTCGCCATTTGCGCCCACGGCTTTTTCGGCGTACCCGATCGAGAACCCGACCGATAGCCTGCGCGCCTCGTCAAACAGCGGCACGGTTTCTGCGGACGGCATTGCGTCCTCGAAGTAAAGGCGATCAACTTCGTCCTGGGCGTCCAGCCACCAGCGCGGAAAGAAGGTGGTAAAGGCCAGCTCAGGAAAAACCACGAACCTGGCTCCCGCCGCATGGGCTTCGCGCAGTAGTCCGACCAGTCTGCGCGTGGCGTCCGTGCGTGTGTCGCCGCGCTGGATGGGGCCGAGTTGCGCCGCTGCGATCTTCAGTTTTCGTGTCATGCGCAATCCGTCTCGGGCTCGCCCAACAGGCGAGCGACACGCATTGCACTGCCCGCAGCCAGGGTGAATCCCAATCCGCCATGGCCAAGGTTGAGCACTGCGTTGGGTACGCGCGATCGGCGCACGATGGGCACTGAATCCGGTGTTGCGGGGCGCAGGCCTGCCCAGGGAGCCGTGTCTTCCTGCAAACAGAGGCCGGGATAGATCGACTCCACTGCGTCCAGCATTTGGTCCACCCGCTCCAATGGAACATCGCGGCTGTAGCCGACCACTTCCGCCATCGCTGCAACGCGCAATCTGCCGCCGAGTGGAGCGAGCACCATCTTTCGGGAGAGGTCGGTCACACTGACGGTGGGAGGCGGGCTATCGGGGCGCATTGCCAGTGTGACGCTGTAGCCCTTGATGGGGTAAATGGGGAGTCGCTCACCAAGAGTGGTTGCCAACTCGCGGCCGCCAACCCCTGCGCAAAGAACAAATGCGTCCGCCTCTACCTCGCCTGCCGCGGTGATGGCGGCGCGTGCCAGACCTTGGTGCTGAACTATCCTGCTAACCTCCGCGCCGTAGACAAAGCGGGCTCCGCGGGCTCTGGCGGCGCCCTCCAAAGCCTGGCAATAAAGGTGAGAGTCCCCCACGCATTCGGTGGGCGTCCATACACCGCCGGCGAAGCGGGACGCATAGTGCCGCAGCGCGGGCTCTCTGGCCACGCATTCGTCGCGGTTGAGCAATTCCTGCCGCACGCCGGCATGCGCTTGGGCGGCCACCTGCGCCGCCTGGCTGGCGAGAACGCGCGCGTCTGGGCACAAAACGAGCTTGCCATTGCGGGCGAAATGGAACGTAAGCTCGTCCTCATTCATCCAACTTTCAAGCGCAGCGCGGCTCTCCTGCGCCAGCGCAAGCAACGCGTTCGTTCCGGCCAATGTTCGCTTGCGCCGACATGCCCATAGGAACCTTGCACCCCACAGCCACTGCCGGGTGTCCGCCTGCAAACGAAAGCGCACGGGGCTGCTCGCGCCAAACAGGTACCGTGGCAAGCTGACAAACGTCGATGGGCTCGCGAAAGGTTCGACATAGCTGTAGCTCAGTTGGCCACCGTTGGCGAAGCTGGTTCCTGTGCCGGCCGCAGGTGCGGCATCCACCACCGTTACTTCGTGTCCCGCCTTCTGAAGGGTATAGGCCGTCGCGCAGCCAATCACGCCAGCCCCGATGACGCAGACTTTCATGCAGTCTCCCTTCGAGCCGCGGCCTTATGGCGTGCACAAGCCAGCCAGGCCGCAGCCAGGTCCGCAAGGCCGATCCCCACCGACTTGAATACCACGATGTCTGACGATGACTCCCGCCAGTTGGCGCGTCCGGTCAAAAGCTCGGGAAGATCCACAATGCGGTCTGGCGACAAGGCCCCACACTTCAGTCCCAGCGCTACCTCGCCAGCTTCTGAAATGCTCTGTGGTTTCCATTCGACGACGACCCGCGCTGCGCGACCCAGTGTGGTTTCATCCAGCTCGCTGCCATTGGGCAAGCTGGTCCCGATGGCGATCACCGTCGTGCCGGGTGCCAACCGCTTTCCGTTGAACACCGGCGTTTTCGACCGGGTTGCCGTGACGACGAGGCCCGAGCGCTCAACGCTATCGACGCTGGCGACCTTCAAACGACATTTGAAAGCCGGCTGCATGGTTGCAATCAGTTGCGCGTCCACCGCGGGGTCCACAATGTGTAGCTCCTGGATGGGCAGGGCGCCATCGAGAGCGGCACCGATGCTTCGGCCAATGGTCCCAAAGCCGAAAATGCACGCGATCTCGGGCACGCCCTGGCATGCCTCCCGTGCGGCCAAGCGCGCCATGGAGGCGGTGCGGAACCGGGTGATCTCAGTGCCTGGCAGCACTGCGACGAGTTCGTTGCGATGCAAGTCGAAGAGGTTCAATGCGAAAGCAAAACGGCCCTCGATGGTTGGGTAGCATTTCACGGCCGCGATTTGGTGCCGAAGCCAGATGGCGCCCATGGCGCTGAGTTTGACTGGTCCGCAGTCCACGCGACTGCGGGCCATGGCTTGAGCCTGCGATCGGCCGAGGTCGCCGAAGGCGGAAACCAAAGCATCTTCCGTTCCTTCGTAGTCCAGCAGGTCACTCACCTGCGCGTCGTTCAGAATGTTCACGATTGCTCTTTTCTAAGGGGTGAGTCGGCGTCCTGCGTGGCTTTCCAGCATTTGCCCGTTCTGCACGGCCAGCTTGCCGTTCACGAACACGGCATTGATGCCTGCGGGCGGGGCTTGCGGGTCCTCGTAGCGCGCCCGGTCTTCCACTGTCTCTGGGTCGAACAGCACCAGATCGGCGACATGGCCAACAGCCACCGTCCCTCGCTGGGCCAGACCGAAGCGCTGGGCTGGCAAGCCCGTCATCTTTCGGATGGCTTCCTCCAGTGTCAGTAGCCGCCGTTCGCGAACGTAATGCGAAAGCACGCGCGGAAAGGTTCCCCACAGCCGAGGATGGGGGCGAGCATCGTGCGGCAAACCGTCAGATCCCACCATCGTGAGAGGGTGCGCCAATACCCGATCCACGTCTTCGGTCGACATTCCAAAGTAGATCGCTCCGCCAGGCAGAAGGCGTGTCGCAGCTTCCTCGAGTCCCACACTCCAATCCCGCGCGATCGACTCCAGCGTCCGGCCTGCACATTCGGGATGCGGCTTCGACCAACTGATCAGTACATGGCCTGTAGCGGCGGCCTTCGCGGGCGAAAGCATCGTGGAAGACGCTTCGTAGGGGTAGCAGTCCAGGCAGACCGCTTGCGTGCGAGCGGCGATGTCGACCGCGCGGAGCGTGTGGCGCGTGTGACCGAAGTTCTTGGTTCCCACAACCTTGTGATGCGACAGAACAAGCCGCACGCCAGCCATGGCTCCCACATCGAGAGCCTCCTTCAGCGCTGCATCGATCTGGTCGCCTTCGTCCCGGATGTGCATCGCCACAATGCCATTGCGTTCACCCACGGGCCCGCACACCGCGAGCAGTTCATCCGTGCCTGCCGCTCGCGAGGGCGGGTAGAAAACGCCGGTGGAGAGTCCAAAGGCCCCGTCATCCATCGCCTGCGCTACCGCCCGGCGCATGCACTCGGTTTCTTCTGCGGTTGCAGACACACGCCAGTCAGGAAGATGGGCTACCCGCAACGTGTTGTGGCCCACCAGCGGCACAACGTTCAAGGCCGGGCGCGCATTATCGAGCGCGTCCAGATAAGCGCGGAAGCTAGGGAAACGATAGCTGTCCGGGCCAAGAAGGTCCAGCGGTGCGGGCGGATGTCGCCTCACCAGCGGAGCCAAGCTGATGCCGCAGTTTCCGGTCACGACCGTCGTCACTCCTTGCATCAACTTGGGGTGCGGAATGCGCTGCTCAAGCAACAGTGCGTCATCGTGCGAGTGCGTGTCGATGAACCCGGGGCACAAGATCCCGCCGCTGGCGTCCATCTCCCTGGGCGCAGTTAGCTGACCAGGTGGTGCAACTGCCACGATGGTATCGCCGTGCAGCAGTACGTCAGAGCGCACGCGCGGAGCACCAGTGCCGTCCACAACCTCGGCGCCACGGATCAGGAAGGGAGAACCATGATCACCCATCAGTCGACCCTCGCACCTGAGCGCTTGATCACATCCCCCCATTGCGAGCTTTCGAGCTTCGCCATCGTCATGATGAGGTTGGACGTGGAGGCCATGGTCTCAAAGGCCAGGTCCTTGTATTTCTCCCGAATGGCTGGGATGGAAAGAATCCTGTTGATCTCCGCATTCAGGCGGGCGGTGATTTCTTTGGGCAGGTTTTTCGGCCCGACGATGCCGCCCCACGCCGTGGTTTCGTATCCCTTCACCCCCGCCTCCTGAATGGTCGGCAGGCCAGGAAAGTAGGGAGAGCGGCGCGCGCCGCTCACACCAAGGGCGCGCACACGCTGTGACCGTATATGCGGACCACAGGACGAAAGGTTGTCAAACATGACGTCGATGGTCCCGGCCATCAGATCGTTCAGGGCGTTCGGACTGCCCCGGTAGGGCACGTGCGTCATGAACGTCCCGGTCAGTGACTTGAACAGTTCGCCGCCCAAATGTCCCGTCGTTCCGTTGCCCGCGGACCCCATGGATAGCTTGCCCGGGTTTTGCCTTGCATACGCCACGAGTTCCTCAACTGTCTTGACCGGCAGGGTGTTTCGCACCATCAGCGCGTTCTGCACCGTTCCGATCAGAGCGACCCCGGTGAGTTCGTCTGGGTCATACGGGAGCTTTGCATACAAGTGTCGGTTGATCGCGAGCGTCACCACGTTGCCGTAGCCCAGCGTGTAACCGTCGCCTTGCGCTCTGAATACCTCCTGCATACCAATGTTGCCGCCTGCGCCGGGTTTGTTGTCGATCACGATCGATTGACCGATGGCGGGGCCGAGTTCGGCGGCCAGAACGCGACAGATGAGATCCGGCGTGCCGCCGGCGGCGGAAGGAACCACCAGCTTGATGGGCCGCGATGGCCAAGCGTCCGCACGGCCCAGGGCAGGCGCCGCGATGGCGGCAGCCCCGACAGCCAGTCGCCCGAGCGCCCGACGACGGGGAAGGTTTGTTGTATTGAAAGTATTCATGGAAGATTGCTCCTCATTGTGGGTGAAGCAACTTTATTACCTTGAATAACTCGGTCACAATCGAATTGTTTTAGATGTCACATCAACTTTCTGCATATGACTTCCCTTCCGTCTTTGATGTCCCTGCGGTGCTTCGAAGCCAGCGCACGGTTAGCAAGCTTCACTCGCGCAGCCCACGAGGTGCACCTTTCTCAGGGTGCAGTGAGCCACCAGGTGATCGGTTTGGAAGAAATGCTTGGGATTCAGCTGTTCACGCGACGACGGGCCGGGCTGGAACTCACCGCAGTCGGTCGCAGCTATCTAGACCAAGTCGCGATGGCGCTGAGGCAGATCGAGCGCGCGACCCAGGAAGTTTTGACAAACAAGGGACGGGGAGGAACCTTGAATCTTTCGGTCGCTTCGAGTTTTGCCTCTTACTGGCTCATGCCGCGTCTCGCTTCGTTCGTGTCCGCGCATCCTGAGGTCACGTTGAATCTTTCCACCAAGATCGGCCCTGTGGACTTTCGAGCTTCCTCGCACGACGCATCCATCGAGTTCTGCTCTGGAGCATCGGGGGACATCATTGCGGACAGAGTGTTGGATTTGAACTTGCAGCCCTATGCAGCGTCGTCGGTGGCGCGCCCTTACATGAAGGCAAGGGCTCGACAGCTCGCGCCGGACGCACTGCTAAACCTGCTGGGGAGGGAGCCTCTTATCCGGCACACTACGGTGCAGGAGGCATGGCCAAGCTGGATGGCGACCGCGTTCCCGAATGCTGAATTGGACCCGCGCCAAATGCATGGCGGCCCGGTCTACGACCTTTTGTCGATGGCATTGAATGGAGCGATCGCTGGAATTGGCGTGGCCTTGCTTCCGCTATATGTGGCGCATGGGGCCGTCCGTTCGGGGCAACTTGTTCAGCTTTCGCGCTTGAGCTGGACAGCGGCTAACGCCTACTATTTGCGCCAGCCCTCATGGAAAGGTGATTTCGCGCCGCTGCAGACGTTTCGCGAATGGCTGCTCCAGCTTGGCAAGTGAGGGAGTATTGGTGAATACCACTTCTAGCGCGGAGGGCTCGTTCAAAAGAGGTGTGGTCCGAAAGCAGAGCAGCACGTGATTCCATTGGGCCGCGCATTGGGATGGCAGGTCCAGGCTGATTGCAGCCAGTCAAGGGAGGTGTGGTGACCGGCAGCTATCGAGCCATCGGGCGACATTACGAGTTCGACGATTTCGCGTGAGCTCGTCAACGCGTTGGCAGAGCAGGCAGAGTTGTCGCGAGCAATGTGACCGCGGCCTCGGTGTTTGCATCGTCAAAGCCGAACAAGTCCTGTGGGATGCTGCGCTTGCTCAGTGGGTTGATGACCGCGTCGGGGAAAGCCATCGGCGCGCGGAGGAAGTGCTGCTCGACCACCTTGCGCAAAGAAGGGTCATTCAGCGAGCGGACTTGCTGTTCGATGTCAGCGGCGTAGAACACGCGAATAGAGTAGCCCTTCGGATCTGCCAGAGCCTGAGCAGCGGCAATCATTCCCTTGGCTTCTGCCGTCAGCTCGCCGGTCACCCATAGCTCGAATCGATGTTCAAGCTTGGACAGGACGTTGTCCCTGCGGGTCTGCGCGAGCACTACCGGAATGCGCTTGTTCAGCCACTTCTCAACTTCTTCGTCGCTGAGGTGATTGCCTGGCAGGATGCCCTTGCACTCGATGAAGCGGACGTAACGGTTCTTGACAATGAGCAGGACATCGACCTCAGCAACGTCCTTGCCACCCTCCCGGTAAATTCTGTTCATCGTGAGATCGGCCGGCGGTTCGGTTTGCCGGACGACATCGGCCACGATGTACTCGAACAGCGCGCCGCGCAGTGTGCCAACCGCGCCCTCGGCCTTCCCCAAGCGTTCAAACAACTCGCTGAACAGGACTGGGTCGACGGCCTTGGCTGCCGCTTCGCTGAGCGTCTGTAGCAACATCAGGAGGGCCTTCGCGACCTCTGTGCCGAACAGCGCTTCGGGCGTGGCCGGCACAATGCCGGCTCGTCGGATTTGGTTCAGCGCCTCCTTCGAATAGCGATTGGCGACGAAGAACTGCATGCAGCGGCCAACACCACGGAATTGCCGCAACGCGGTGCACTTGTAGAGAAACGGGCTGATGTCAGCCACGCCCACCACCTCAGTCAAGAGCACGTCTACCACCAAGAAACCAGGCTTCGGCCTTGCCGGGTCCGCCCAGTTGACCAGTGGCCCCAGGAACGAGGGCGCAGACAAATCCCAGATGAACTGTCCGACCGCCGGGCCATCGCCGATCGCCGATGGCCGCAGCTTGAAGGAGTGGAAGCTGCCGAAGCCGAGCTTGGCCGCCCATTCTTGGATAGACTGCAGCACCACCTTCTCGGCAATGAGTCGCGCACGCACTTCGGCAAAGCGGTCATCAAGGTAGGGCTCGCCGCGGGCAAACGCGACGCACGGCCCAAGCCCGGGCATCTCCACGAGCTGCAGCAACTCGGCATCCACGAGCCGCTTGACCACCTCGTCACCAGGAATCTGGCGTTGGCCACTGGATGTCCCTGCAGCGGCTGCGAAGTGGCTGGCAGGAATGATCCCGCCTCGGGCAGTCAGCGCCCTGATGGCGCGGGCGTATGCCCCGTTTCCTTCCATCAGGGCCTCGGCCAGGCGATCCCAGAACTTCGGGCTGCCGTATTGACTCTCAAGGTACAAGAACTGGGCGCCACGGGGCAGAACCAGCTTTACCGCGCGAACCGGAAGCGCGCGTCGCTCGATCCGCTTGCGGGCGGCCGCAGGGGTAATGCTCAGGCTGGCTGCCAATGCCGCGGCAAGGGCGCCGCTGGCCATCGGGCCGTCCGCCGCCAATAGAGCTGCAATCTCGACGCTCATGTGTTTGCCGCCTAAGATGTCACGCAACGCTATTTATAACAGATACCGATATATTCTGTAGGGTGTGTTTTTTCGCAGAGTCTGACCTGGCGCCCAATAAAATCAATAACTTACCTGCGTCTCTCGGCCGCATGGCCCGAGTCGCAATGTCACGCTCGTAAACGCTGGGGCTGGTTCTGCCCTCGCCGCGGTCATAAGCGCCGTCGCCAGCCGAGCATAGGCACGCATGTCCTCGAGTCCGTATCGACTCACGGCTGGTGTCCCACTATGGCGAAGCGCTTCGTGTCAGTGGATTTGGCCATGTGCCGAGCCTAACCCCACAGGTTTTCGTAGTCTGCGGACCTTGAAGAAGGCGGCCGCGCGGGGCGATTGATGGCGACGGGCAACGGCATCGGCGAGCTCACGCCGACCACCATGGCCTCGCCCTGGCCAAGAGTCGGCAGGAACGCCGCGGCAGACGCATCCATGTCGCCACAGGCCTTCTCCACGACGTTCCGATCCCGTTCATTGATGAGCCTGTGGACGATGAACATACCCATTTGGCTCAGCACCTCCTCCGGGATGTCCCGGGGCCGCTGGGTGGCCAAAACGCAGGTCAGCGAATACTTTCGGCCTTCCTTGGCAATCAACCCGAAGGCATCCAAATCCGTCTTGGAGAATTCGTCGCCGACCGATTTATCCAGGAACTGGTGTGCTTCATCGAGGAGCGTCACGACTGGATTGGCTATGAAACGTCCCTGGCGCGCCAAGCCTAGAAGATAACGCCCGACTGCATTGGCGACCACTTCTCGAGCGTTGTGCTCGAAGGAGAGGAACTCCAGGCTGATACGCAGCACTCGCTGCGCTGGGTTTGCCAAAAAGGCTTCGACGACGCCTGGTAGAGGCTCCAAGCCCGCAGGTGCGAACAGGCACTCTAGGCTAGGCGAGGCAAGCTCACTCTCGACCCGTGACATGAGGGTCGCACAGGCAGACTGCTCGTTCGCGTTGGCGCCACCCCAGTTTCCGGCTTGTGCGGCGTTGAAACCCGACGGCCAGACGCACTCCTCCCAAATCTGATTTGAGAGCTGCTCGATGTCGAAGTAGGTACCCGGACGCCTCAGCGCTAGCCCATGCTGCACGCAAGCTGCCTCGAACGGATGTCGAGGAGTTCCCGTCTTGCGAATCAATCCATTCGCCGCCAGACCAGGAACTAGCTGAGCGATCTTTAGGCTCCGCAATGCTTCCTTCAACTTCGGCGCCTGCACTCCTGGGCTCGGTCGCAACAAGACGAACAGGTCGGACTCTGTCAATTCCCAGTATGGGAAGCTCAGGAAGCGTCGCGGGTCGTTCTGATCTACCTTGCGGCCACCAAGATGCACATGGGTAATCTGAGGGTCGACTTGCGTTTGAAACTCGCCGGTCGCGTCGAAGAGGATCGCCTTGCCGCCGAGCCGAACGATTTCCTCGACCAGGAGGGCGAGAGTCCAGCTCTTACCACCGCCAGTGGCGCCAAGCACTGCGCAGTGTCGGCCCAACAGCTGACTTGGCGATAGCGACACCAGAGTGTCCCGGGCATGCGGAAACCTGGCAAGATTGATTCGCTTAGCTTCCGGCGTAGCGCCCGCCTCGACGACCTGTTTCACGACCAATGGATGGGCGGAGAAAATGTGTTGGCCAATGCGCGGCGAGATGGGGACGCCCCGTAACGGGATGCCGGTCTCAAGGTCAACAGCCGTCAGGAGCTGGACGACGCCCACGGGGTTCGGCTGTGCGTCTCGCTCATGCGTCGGTTCGACGGTCAAGCGGTCACGCTCCGGCAACCTAGTCTCGACCAAGCGGCCGAGCACAGCGTGCTCTTCACCTTCGATGACAACGAACTCCCCGACCTGACCTCGCTGCAATGGGTAACCGGCCACGTGGGTGCTGCCTGGACGCGGAGCGAACGGCAAGTTGACCTCGACCATCGTCGGCCGAACCGTACAGACGGAGCCGACGTAGCGCTGCCTATCGAATGGGGAGACGACAAGCCCGCTCATGCCGCACCGATGTTGCGCAGTCGAGCAACGTGGCGCTCGAGGTCGGTTTCGGCTGCGAGGTCAGGCACGAAGGGCACCATTTGCTCGAAGCCGCAGTTGAGCAGCGTGATCCGTGCGTCGCCGGCGGCGGCGAGGCTCTTCAACTGGCCCAAATACTTGTTGTTCTCGCACTCGCCAAGCCCATTGGCCGCTCCGTTGTTCCAGGGTGCCAGGCCCGGGCTCACCACCACGATCTTCATGGACAGGTTGGAACGGATGGCGGACATGACGGGCTCGGCCAGATGGTTGTCATTGAAGCCGAAGCCCACGACGAGCAGCCCGGTATCCGGCTCACGCACTGCCGCCTGGAACGCCCCAATCATCTCGAGATAGGGCTGCTCGAACGCCAACTCGTACTTCGAGTTCCGCGGGTAAATCAATACAGGCTTGCCACCTGCCGTCCACTTCGTGATTTCGCCTGATGGCTCCTGCCGCTGCCAATCCACGGACCCATGGAGCTTGTACAGATGAAAGCAATTCGGAATTGGCTCGAAAGACTCGGTGTCGCCGAGGCGGCGCACCGTCTCGTAGCTGAAGTGGATTGCATCGAAAGTCGGCGGGACCGTGTGCGAGAAGCCGTCCACCACGACGTAGCGGCCCTGGCGGCCGGCCTCCTCATAGCAACGGTCGTAGTTGGTGGTGAACACCTTCATCCGCGACTTGCGATGCGGGCGACGTGCCGCGCGCCGTAGGAATTCAGCGTGGACCGGCAACGGGTGGTTGTGCGCCACGAAGTTTGTTGCGGCCATGATGTGCGCCTCAGCAAGGGCGACAAACTTCGTCACTTCATCCTTTTCGGGGCCGATCAGGAACGACTCGGCGAGGCGGCAGCGCGACATCAGTGCCTCGATGTCGGTCTTAGCGGCAGGATGTCCTACCAAAGTAAGGAGCTGCTGGAAGTTCGGGCCGACCGGATTTGCCGCGACCGCCGCCGCGTCTTGCCGCGCGCCAATCTGCTGCCAAAGGTCCCACATGGTTGGCGCCTTCGGGCCGTTGGCGACGGCCGGCTGCACACAAAGCGATGTGCCCAAGCCCGCCAGCACGACGAGGTTACTGCAGCGCATGACGTCGGACAGTGCGCGCTTGGCTTCCGCCTTAGCAGGGTCTTCAGGAGCAGGTGCAGCCGGTTGTTCGGCCCCAGGGATGGGCGGTACGACTGCCAGCCACTGACCATTGGTCTTGGAACTCAGAACTTGCACGACTGGGCCTCCCAGCAAGCTGCCGGATGGCAAGCTTCGCGTTATTTGTGTCATATTGTGCATGAGTCAAAGCGTGTGGCTGAAGACTCACTTTGCCACTAATGTCCGGCCATCAGGGCAGAGGAGATATGCATTGCAGGTAAGAAGTAGGGCATCGGCCATGGGAGACGTCGCCCAAGATGGCTAGCCCGGCAGATCGAACGATGACATGAGGGGATAAACAGTTGACCGACGCGCGAACAACCGTCTTCGAGGGGCTACTTGATCCGATCACGGGCATCGACAACGTGCTCAAGGAGGTGGTGGAAGCCCCGAAACTCGAGCAGCCTCGCCTCATCTACCTACGGATGCACGAAGACGTGCCGCAGCTTGAGTTGCTGGCCGAACTGTTGACCGACCTTCTCGTCGACTACGCACTGCCCCTTACAAAGAGGCGGCGGGCTAACCAGGCCGGGGCCACCTCACGTTCAGGCGGCAGCACGGCCGCACACTCAAGGCTCGTGCGCGAAGCGCGGCAATTGCTCCTAAAGTTTACGGAGCAGCACAAAGCTCGCTTTGGCGAGCTCGGTGAGTTGCTTTCCTACGCTATTGCTGTTCACTACATGGGCGCCGCCCAGGTGGGCTCGAAGATGGCGCTCAAAACCAACAGCAACATGCCCGTGCATGGGGTTGACGGTCTCCACGTGAGGGCAAACGAGGACGGAACCATCACCTTCTTCGTTCTGGAGTCCAAGATTGTTCCTAATGCGACCGACGCGTCACGGGACATGATCGAGTCGATCTTCGAGTACCAGGCGGATCGAGCCAAG
>Ga0067045_1029280_pt1 | contig 22204 bp, 18 predicted proteins | sample TerdegcTABiofilm_FD_59184 | JGI IMG/M metagenome (GOLD analysis project Ga0067045, IMG submission 59184) | Combined Assembly of (Gp0054472, Gp0054536) Wastewater bioreactor microbial communities from Singapore -Terephthalate degrading...
AGAGATATACAATCCAGGGAATCTTTCTGAGCAATTTTATCCGGGATATCAAAATTCTGTTCTTTTCTCTGGCTAAATTAATTACCTCAGGATAATCTCCTTCTGGTACAAAAAACACATCAAAACCCATAATTCGAAGTAAAATGGCCAATTTTTGCAATTTGTAAATAATAAAACCATTCCTTTTCATCTTATCACCAACAAAGGGAAGTTACTTCCCTGAAATTTAGTTAGACCTCTTTAGAATTCAGTGTTTTTAAACTAAATCAAGCCATTCTGAATATTCAGGGACCTTCCCCTTCACTATATCAAAAAATTTCTGCTGCAATTTCTCAGTAATCGGACCGCGTTTACCTTCTCCAATCTGATAATTATCAATCTCACGAATAGGGGTAACTTCAGCTGCGGTTCCCGTAAAGAATGCCTCCTCAGCAATATAAAGTTCATCTCGGCTAATATACTTTTCATAAACCTGGAAACCCGAGTCCCGGGCAATTTTTATTATAGAATCGCGAGTAATTCCTTCTAAAACCGTAACCGCAGGAGTAGTATAGATTTCTCCGTTTCTGATCCAGAATAGATTTTCACCAGTTCCTTCGGTGACATAACCCTGATTATCTAATAAAATTGCCTCCTCTACCCCCGCCTCAATAGCCTCCATCTTGGCAAAAATAGAGTTTATATAATTGGCACATATTTTGGCTTTTTGAGAAACTGAATTGATATAATTACGAGCATAGCTGGAGATCTTTGCCCTAATCCCTTGGCTTAAGGCTTCTTCTCCTAAATAGGTTCCCCATTCCCAGACCGCAATTATACAATTCACCGGACATTTAAAAGGATTTATGCCCAGTTCCTTAAAACCTCTGAATACTAGAGGACGAATGTAACAGCTATCCAGTTTATTTACCTTGATAGTATCACGAATTGCTTGCTGGATCTGTTCTTTAGTAAAAGGTATTTCCATTTTTAATATCTTGGCAGAATTAAATAATCGATCAACATGCTCTTTTAATCTAAAAACTGCGGTTCCTTGATCAGTTTTATAAGCTCGGATACCTTCAAATACACCACTTCCATAGTGCAAGGCATGGGTACAAACATGAACTTGTGCCTTGTCCCAATCTACCATTTTTCCATCCATCCAGATTTTATCAGCTTTCATATTTTTCCTCCCCTAATATATTTATTTTTATAATTTTAACATTTTTTCAGAAAAAGATGTAGAGCAAGTATTTTTTATCATTTTCCCTCTATCTTAAATCTCCTGAGTAAGCTTTGCTTGACCAAATCAACTCATAGGTCAAGTTTTTCTGATCAATTCCAATTCGGTAAGGTCAATTTTTCTAATTTTTATATTCCTTCTAAGAATAATTCTGGCAATCATTTCTACTTTTTGAGGAGAACCAGTAGTATAATAATTCTCCCGGCTTAATCCTTTTTCTTTATAAAAGTTTTTTTGTCTGAGCAACTCTTTTAAAGTTTGGGCGGTACTCTCAGCGGGATCTATGATCCGAACTTCTGGGCCCATTATGCTGGCAATAATCTCTTTCAAAAAAGAATAATGGGTACAACCCAAGATCAAGGTGTCCACCCGGGCTTCCTTGAGGGGATACAAATATTTTTTAGCAATTAGGTAGGTATCCGGATGATGGAATTTCCCCTCTTCTACCAAAGAAACAAATCGGGGGCAAAAATTATCGAATATTTCTATTTGCGGATCAATCTTTTTTATCTCTTGAGGATAAATCTGGCTGCGAGTAGTATACTCGGTAGCAATTATCCCAATTCTTTTATTGGTAGTCTTCTCAACTGCCTCCTGGACTGCTGACTGAATAACTCCCAGTATAGGAATAGAAAATTCCTTTCTAACGACTTCTAAGCTAGCAGCAGTTGCAGTATTACAGGCTATTACACAAAGTTTAATCCCTTTATTTAAGAGAAAGGAGATTATTTGCTTAGTAAAGTCAATCAATTCTCCTTGACTTTTTTCTCCATAAGGTTGACGGTAGTTATCAGCAAAATATTCAAAGTCCTCCCTAGGAAGTAGTTTTTGGACTTCCTGAAGTACAGATAATCCTCCCAGCCCAGAATCCATAAAGCCTATCGGTTTATCTCTCATTAAAATACACCTTGGCTAATTTTTTTTAACTTCCTTAAAAAAATCTAAGTGTCCTTCTGCTTTCTAAAAAAGATTATACCTAAATGGTATTATCTCTTTTTCAGATAAATACTATTCAGGTATAATCGATACAACTACTCTTATTATCCTTCTATTCCTTATCCAGAAAAGTTAAATATTTCATTCTGCACTTCTTCATCTATTACCTTCACTATTTTGTTTAAATTCTCGAGCAAAGTTAGGAAGGATAAAAGATGCCCTATGAATATCCGAGTTATAATATTTTAAGTTGCTCAGCTTTAAGACCCTTTCGGGATTAAAATCACTAAGAGGATGGTATTTTTTTGAACAAAAAGTGAAACCAATAATCCCGCTCGGATAGGTTGGAACCATAGTATAATAATATTCTGCGATAGGATACATCTCTTTTATAAAAGAAAATAGTGATCTTATCACCTCTTCATTATAAAAGAATGATTCAGCTTGAGTAACTACAATTCCTTCTGCAGTCAAAGCCTGATACATAGCTTGATAAAACTCCCTTTTAAAAAGAACTTCCGCAGGGCCTATAGGGTCAGAGGAATCGACAATAATTATATCATATTCATTTTTACGCGTCTGGATAAATTTACTACCATCCTGAAAATATATTTTTACTCTGGGATCCTCAAAACTATTGGCCAAGCCAGGGAAGTGTTTCTTAGAAAGTTCAATTACTCGGCTATCAATCTCGCAAACCTCAATTTCTTTTACTTTGTTATGTTTTAGTATCTCTCGTACTGTCCCTCCATCTCCACCCCCGATAACCAGCACCTTTTTAACCTGAGGATGCACACAGAGAGGAACATGGGCAATCATTTCGTGATAACAGAATTCATCAGCTTCAGTTAGCATAATGATTCCATCAATAAGTAAAACTTTACCAAAAGCCTTGCTTTCCAATACTTCAATCCTCTGGAACTTCGATTCAATCTTTTCAATTGATTTGGTAACCTTTAATCTTAAAGCTCTCCCCTTACTAATGCCGTATTGGTCTTCTATCCATACTTCCCGACTTTCCATAATCCAAAACCTTAGCCTCTTAAGATATAGTGCATTTTTACCTTTTTCGCTTCAAAGAATTCTTTAGTGAATTTTTTTACTAGCAAAGGTTCATAATACTTGCAACTAAATATATCTATATAAGCACTATTACTCATATTGGCAAAATGCCCTGAAATTAAGGATGTTTCAATTAACTGGACCATAGAGAAACCAGCTACCCTTTCCTCTTCGCCAAAATTTACTACCTGGGTTTCTCCATATCTCTTCATATCGATTATTTGACATAATTCTTGGACATATTTCTTTATCTTTTCAGCATCTCTTATAGTTTGTGGATTACAATCAAAAAGGTCCAGGCTGGTCAACATTCCCCAGGCCTTGCTTTTATAGTATTCATCCTTTAAATTTTTCATAGTTTAGACACCTCCGGTTTATGTAATAATTTGACCGGGAAATTTAAAATACCCCTTTTCACTTCCGTCACTGAAACTGTGCCAGCCTTCAATTCCTTCTGTAGATATTCCAGAGCAAGGTTACTTTTTATCTCATTTCCACAGGTAAAAATATCTAGAGCACAGTAACCATATTCAGGCCAAGTATGAATAGAAAAATGAGATTCCGAAATTACTACTACTCCGCTTACCCCATGAGGAGAAAACTTGTGAAATGTTGAATTAAGGGCATTCGCTCCTGATATTTTTACTGCTTCTAATAGTAGTACCTCTAATTTGGAGACATCATTAATCAGGTTTGTGTTACAATCGTAAAGTTCTACCAAGAGATGATTTCCCAAATAATTCATTCTTCTACCTCGCGATATATTTAGTATATCGCCCCCCTTTCTTTTTTTATTTATTTTCACTCTCTATTATTTTTGGAGTTCCTTTAAAGATATTTTCAGGTTTTAAATTACTTAAAATTGGTCTGTAAACCCTATAAAAAATACCCTTAAAGTACAAATGATAATATATCAAAATTAGATTAATTATTCAATATCTTTTAAAATATTTTTAAAATATTTTTCCCCTCAAATAATTAATAAAGATCTTATTTCCAGTGGTGATTTAACAGTTTGGGAATAACCGCCTATTCCAGGCCTAATCGACTGAATATTATCTCTAAATTCCTTAAATAATAATCATAATCCAGACATCTTTCTACCTCAGCAGGTGACAAATAATTCAATATTTCAGGATCTTGTAATAATAGGTCTTTAAAATCTTCTTCTCCCTGCTCTACTCTTTTAGAGATCTTCTGCACCATTTGGTAAGCTTTATCTCTTTCCAGGCCTTTTCTGGTTAATTCCAGTAACACTTTCTGAGAAAAAATTAAGCCCCTGGTCTTTTGCAAATTTTTCTTCATTTGCTCAGGGTAAATCTTTAAATTAGAAAGAAGAGAAATAAATTGCTGCAATATATAATCAATTAATATGTTACTATCGGGAAGAATGATCCGTTCAGCAGAAGAATGAGAGATATCTCTCTCATTCCATAAATTAATATTCTCCAAGGAAACCAGGGCATGAGCTCTAATCACTCTAGAAAGGCCACAGATCCGCTCAGCAATTATGGGATTTTTTTTATGAGGCATAGCAGAAGAACCTTTCTGCCCGGGAACAAATTCTTCTTCTAACTCATGAATCTCTGTCCTTTGTAAACTTCTAATTTCCGTAGCAAATTTTTCCAGTGAACTGGCGATTATAGCTAAAATACTTAAATAATAAGCATGCTGGTCTCTTTGAATAACCTGATTAGATCCCTGGGCAGGAAATAATCCCAACTTCTTGCAAACATATTCCTCCACTTCCGGTTCAACGTGGGCAAAAGTACCCACCGCGCCCGATAGTTTACCATAACTTATCTCTTCTTTAGCCCTTTCTATTCTTTTTAAATTTCTTTGCACTTCTGCATACCATAAAGCAAATTTCCAACCTAGAGTAATCGGTTCAGCGTGAATTCCATGCGTTCTTCCTACCATGATAGTATATTTATGTTCTAAAGCCTTTTCCTTTAATACCTTTAATAAATTTCGAAGGTCTGTAATGATTATATCGGCAGATTGTTTTAATCTCAGGGCTAAAGTAGTATCTAATATATCAGAAGAGGTCAGTCCCTGATGAAAATAAGCTGAATATTCTCCTAAGTTCTCTCCCACAGCAGAAATAAAGGCAAACATATCATGTCTGGTAATTTTTTCCCACTCAGCAATCCGCTTTAAAGAATAATGAGCCTTCGCTTTGATCTGTTGAAGAGTCGGTTTATCGATCTTTCCTATTTTATATAATCCTTCACAGGCTAATAGCTCTATCTTCAGCCAGAGCTGATATTTATTCTTCTCCTCCCAGATATTTTTCATACCAGGGAGAGAATAGCGCTCAATCACTATCTTCACCTCTTCGTCATTTATTTTGTATCCATTCGGATTATTAACCATCCTGTTCTTTTTTACTGATCCAGGATATTAATCAATTTTCAGTAAATAATTTTTCTCGAATAATCGTCTGATTTCTTTCGGGACCAACGGAGAGTAAGATTATCTTGGTCTTCACTAGTTCTTCTATTCTTTTTATATAATCTTTTAATAGTTCGGGTAGTTGATCAAATCTATTTATTCTGGAAATGTCCTCCTTCCATCCTTCTAACTCTTCGTAGAGGGGAGTACAATGAGCAAGTATTTCTAAATTAGGAGGAAATTCCTGGAAAATTTTATTTTTATATTTATAGGCAGTACAGATTTTTATCTTATCCAGGTTGCTTAATACATCAATCTTGGTTAAGGCAAGACTATCCAGACCATTTATTCTGACTGCATACTTCACTATCACTGCATCAAACCAACCACACCTTCGTGGTCTTCCGGTAGTTGCTCCGTATTCTCCACCTTTTTCCCGGATATATTCACCTAGCTTATCTTTCAATTCGGTAGGAAAGGGACCACTCCCCACTCGAGTAGTATAAGCTTTGGTAATCCCCAATACCCTATCAATCCTGGTCGGTCCTACTCCGCTTCCCGTGCAGGCTCCACCAGCTATCGGATGAGAAGAGGTAACATAGGGAAAGGTACCGTGATCAATATCCAATAATGTCCCCTGGGCACCTTCGAATAATACTTTTTTCCCTTCTTCAATAGCTTGATTTAACCATAGAGATACATCAACCACATATCTTTTTAATCTTTTCCCATATTTAATATATTCACGAATTATATTTTCTTCTTCCTCTGGAGAAATATCCACCTGATATAATTGGTGAAAAATGATCTTTTTTTCTTGTAAATTACTCTTTATTTTAGGAAGTAGTAGGTCTTCTTCAATTAAATCCACCATTCTTATCCCGGTGCGAGCTACTTTGTCAATATAAGCAGGACCAATCCCTCTTCTGGTCGTCCCAAGTTTATTCTTCCCTCTTTCTTCTTCTTTTATTTCATCCAGAATTTTGTGGTAAGGCAAAACAACATGAGTCTTATAGTCTATAAATAGATTTCCTTCCACCTTTATCCCCCTCTTTTTTACTTCTTCTATTTCTTGTAATAATAATTCAGGATCTAGTACCACTCCGCTTCCGATAAAACATTTAGTGTCTGGATGTAAAATTCCGGAGGGAATATGGTGAAAAATAAATTTATCCTCCTTCCATACTACTGTATGACCGGCATTACCTCCTCCCTGATATCTGACTACCAAGTCCGCCTGTTCGGAAAGAATATCGGTTATTTTACCTTTTCCTTCATCTCCCCATTGAGAACCCACTATTACTAATGTGGCCATTTTACCTCCCTATCTCCCTTTATATATATTTACTCCTCTTGTTCATCACTCAGATTATTAGCTTTATTACTGAGTATATGTTATTCCCATTCAATGGTAGCTGGAGGCTTGGAACTGATATCAAAGACTACCCGATTTATTCCCTTAACTTCATTGATAATTCGGTTAGATATCTCTTCCAGAACCCGGTAAGGGACTTTTGTCCAATCAGCAGTCATCCCATCTTCACTGGCTACCACTCTTAATACTAATGCAAAATTATAAGTCCTCACATCCCCCATAACCCCTACACTTTTGATGGGTAGGAGGATACCAAAAGATTGCCACACCTTTTTATATAAATTTGCTTTGACTATCTCCTGTTTAATGATTACATCAGCTTCTCGTAAAATATCTAATCTTTCTTGTTCTACCGGTCCAATTACCCGGACAGCTAAACCAGGACCAGGAAAAGGTTGTCTCCAGATTATTTCTGAGGGAAATTTCAACTTTTGGGCTATCTTCCGTACTTCATCCTTAAATAAGAATTTCAAGGGTTCTATTACTTCCAGATCCATAATCTGGGGAAGTCCTCCCACATTATGATGTGATTTAATCATCGAAGAGGGTCCAGACAGAGATATACTTTCGATCACATCCGGATACAGTGTTCCCTGCAACAAATATCTTACTCCTCCTATCTGCCTTGCTTTTTCTTCAAATAAGCGAATAAATCTTTCTCCTATTATCTTTCTTTTTCTTTCTGGATCGCTTACTCCCTTTAAGCTTTCCAGAAAATCTCTTGAGGCATCAATATAGATTAAATTAAGTTTAAAATGTCGTTTAAAAACTTGCTGAACTTCTTCTACCTCCCCTTTTCTTAAAAGACCATTATTAATAAAAAGGCAGAATAATTGTTTACCAATCGCCTGATAGGTTAAGAAGGCAGCTACTAATGAATCTATCCCTCCACTTACTCCAGCAACTACTTTATCTCCCTTGACCTGTTTCTGGATATTATAAATAGCCTCCTGAATATAATCATTTATCTTCCATCCTTTCTCGCAATTACATATCCGAAATAAAAAATTATTAAAGATTTGCTTTCCTAAAGAAGTATGGGTAACTTCCGGATGAAACTGTAGTCCATAGACCTTCTTCTTCTCATTAACTATAGCTGCCGCCCTAGTATTTTCGCTAGAGGCAATAATTTTAAATCCAGAAGGTATACTTTTTATACCATCCTGGTGGCTCATCCAAACGGTAATCTCTTCGGGAAATCCGTAAAAAATATCCTTTCTTTCTTTTAAGCTAACCATCACTTTGCCATATTCAGCATGAGTAGAAGAAGAAACTCTCCCCCCTAGCATTTCAGCGATAAGTTGAGCTCCATAGCAAATCCCTAAAATTGGTATATCTAATTGAAATAATCTTTTATCACAAAGAAGGGGTTGACTACTGGTTAGACTGGCAGGACTTCCAGAAAGAATGATTCCCTTAGGAGGATTTTCCCCTAATCTTTCCGGGCTTAAATAGTAAGGAAGTATTTCCGAATAGACCCCGGCTTCTCTGATCCTCCGGGCAATCAAATGGGTATATTGAGAACCAAAATCTAATATGGCAATATAATCTTTTTTATAATTAAGAAGGGGCAAATCTTACTCCTCCGGTTTATACTTATCACTTTCAGGATAAGATAGTTAAAGAGTATACTTCAGATTTTCAATTTTATTATATAATATTAAGGAGAAAAATGCTAAATATTTCTAAAAATTATAAAATTCCCTCTTCCCAGCTTTTTTAATTAAACATTAATCTACGATCTCGAATTTTATAACTCCCATTTATTATATCAGATAAAAAATTGTTTACTTTAAAAAACAATCTTTATTTTTTTTAAAAAAAAGAAGGAATTTTTGATTAAATTATTGTATAATAATAAATAAAACACCAATATCTTTCTTATCATTACAATTTCATAATTTATAATATAATTGCTGGTGGAAGGTAGGGGGAGAAATCTATATTATAGATGCCGAAGGGGCAAGGCGTAGATTACGTTAAACTCTCAGGCAAAAGGACCCTTACTGGACAGTACTCTGGAAAGATTTTTAATAAACACCGAAGGGGTAATTTTCTCTTGGTAATCAAAAGAAAAAATCTCTCAGGTAAAAAGACAGAGGAAGATAATAATTAAGCCATTATTAATTTCTTCTCTGTCTTTTTTTTGTAGATAGAGAAACAAATAAACATATTAGGAGGTCATATTTAATGAAATCAGATCTACAAATTGCTCAAGAAGCGACAATAAAACCTATTACAGAAATTGCCCAATCTATAGAAATTCAAGAGGAGGAACTGGATCTCTACGGAAGATATAAAGCTAAAGTTTCCCCTCTCATTCTGGAAAGACTCAAAGACAGACCCCAAGCAAAATACATTGTAGTTACCGCGATTACCCCTACCCCTCTGGGCGAAGGTAAAACAGTTACTTCTATTGGATTAGGTCAAGCCCTTGCCAAGATCGGCAAAAAAGTTATTAATACCCTGCGAGAACCATCTATGGGACCGGTGTTTGGTATTAAAGGTGGAGCGGCAGGAGGAGGTTATTCCCAGGTAATACCTATGGAGGATCTGAATCTCCATTTTACTGGTGATATTCATGCGGTGGGAGCAGCCAATAATCTCCTCTGTGCTATGCTGGATACCCATTTACAAAAGGGCAACCAGTTAGGAATTGATATCCATAAAATAAATATCAATCGAGTGGTAGATATATCGGACCGCGCTCTGCGCAATATTGTAATCGGTCTGGGGGGTAAAGAAAATGGCATCCCTCGAGAGACTGGTTATGATATTACAGTGGCTTCCGAAGTAATGGCCATTCTATCTTTAGCGACCAGCATATTCGATTTAAGAGAAAGATTAGGTCGAATGACTGTAGCCTATACCTATGATGGTAAACCAGTTACTGCTGATGACTTAAAAGCTGCTGGAGCTATGACAGTAATTTTAAAAGAGGCACTAAAACCCAATCTAATTCAGACCTTGGAGCATACCCCCTGTTTTATGCATTGTGGTCCCTTTGCCAATATTGCCCATGGTAATAATTCAGTGCTTGCTGATTTAATTGCCTGTAAGCTAGCTGATTATGTAGTCACTGAATCGGGTTTTGGAGCTGATATGGGATTTGAAAAGATGTGCAATATCAAATGTCGTACCAGTGGATTAAAAGTAGACGCAGCAGTAATAGTCTGTTCTATTCGGGCTTTAAAGATGCATGGAGGAGCAATTAAGGTGGTGGCTGGTAAACCTTTAGATCAGGAGGTTCTATCCCGGGAAAATTTAGAGGCGGTAGCCAAAGGCTGTGAAAATTTAGAAAAACAGATCGAAAATGTACTTTTACATGGAGTGCCCCCGGTGGTAGTAATCAACAGATTTGTCACCGATACCCCAGCAGAAATCGAACTGGTTAAAGAAAAGGCCTTAGCTGCGGGAGCAAAAGATGCGGTTACCCAAGAAGTCTGGGCTAAAGGTGGAGAAGGAGGAATTGAATTAGCGGAGGCTGTGGTGGAGGCAACTAAAAAAACCAATCATTTCCATCATCTTTATCCTTTGGATCTATCTATTAAAGAAAAAATTGAAACTATTGCCACTAAGATTTACGGTGCGGATGGAGTGGATTATGCTCCTCTGGCAGAGGAAAAAATTAAACTTTATAATGAGGTAGGATTCGCTCAGCTACCTATCTGTATGGCTAAAACTCACCTTTCTTTATCGCATGATCCTGCTATTAAAGGAAGACCTCGTAATTTTCGAATACCTATTCGAGATGTACGGGCATCGGTAGGAGCGGGTTTCCTCTATCCACTTTTAGGGACTATGGTGACTATGCCTGGCTTGCCTTCCGTACCTGCTGCGACTAAAGTGGATATTGATGAAAGAGGAAATACTGTAGGATTATTCTAATCCCTTTTCTACTAGTCATGATGAATAACCAAAAAGGGAAGTTTACTATATTAGTAGTAAGTTGATGCATAGTCGGAAATAAATATATTAGCGGATAAAGAAAATAAAAAATTAGAATTATTATATAATATATTATTTAAAAATATAATGAACCAGCTGGAAGGTGGAAAAAGAGAATAATTAAATATAGATGTTTATTCTCTAAAACCAGTCCTATCTAATTAGGAGGTGATACCTATTTAAATAGCAAATAGTAAAATCTAAAATTGTGAAGCTAAAAAGAAAAACTCCATTTATACTCTTATTTCAGGTTTTGGAGTCTGGCTGTATTTTAACTTCTAAGCCTATGTTGGAGGGGAAATATATTTCTTAGAAAAATTAGGCAAGATCAATAAATAAAAAATAGGAGGGAAGATATTCAATGACCAATAAAATAATAGAAAACTTATATTATACCAAAAGTGATGAATGGTTAAAAGTGGAAGGCGATACTGGGACCATAGGGATTACTGATTATGCCCAGGATCAACTGGGAGATATAGTGTATCTGGAAAAAATTGAAAAAGGGAAAAAAATAAAAAAGGGAGAGACTCTTACTACTATTGAATCGGTAAAGGCAGTATCTGATGTATATGCGCCGGTTAGCGGAGAAATAATTGACACTAATGTAAAATTGCTGGAAAATGCTTCTATTATTAATCATGATCCTTATGGGGAAGGTTGGATAGCTAAAATTAAATTAGATAATCAAGAAGAATTAGCTACTCTGATGAGTGCTAAAGACTATGCGGAATATAGAAAAGAATAATTTTGAGAATTGAGGTATTAAAAAATGAGATATATCCCGAATACCGAAGAGCAAAAAAGAGAGATGCTCAAAGAAATTGGGGTTTCATCATTTGAAGATTTAATTCAAGTAATTCCTCAACAGCTGAGGTGGAAGGGAAAATTAAATATACCCGAGGCGCTTAGTGAGAATGAGTTAGAAGAAAAAATTGATCAAATCGCTAAAAAAAATGTTGATTTTTTCAGTATGAAACCTTTAATCGGTGCAGGAGCATATCGGCACTACATTCCAGAAGCAGAAAAATTTCTTCTCCAAAGAGAAGAATTCTGGACTTGTTATACTCCTTATCAACCTGAACTAAGCCAGGGAACTCTTCAATCTATTTTTGAATTCCAGAGTTACATTTCTCGACTCACCAAAATGGAAGTAGTAATACCCTCGATTTATGATGGAGCCTCTGCCATCGGGGAAGCAGCTTTAATGGCCTTAAGATTGACGCATAAAAATAAAGTAATCGTATCCCGGTTACTTCATCCCCATTATTTAGAAACTCTGAAAACTTACTTAGAACCTCACCACACAGAAATTATTGAATTACCTTACCTGGAAGGGTTGTCGAATTTAGAAATATTAAAAGATACCATTAACAATGAAATAGCAGCGGTAATAGTTCAAAGCCCTAATTTTTTTGGAGGGATAGAAAGGATGGCGGAGATTGCTGATCTAGTCCATACAAAAGGGTCCCTCTTGATCAATGTAATAGTGGAAAGTATTGCATTGGGAATTTTAAAGGCCCCAGGAGAGTTTAATGTAGATATCTTGGTAGGTAATGCCCAATCCTTTGGTTTAGACCTAAATTATGGTGGCCCCTACAATGCCTATTTAGGAACCAAGAAACAATATCTCAGACAATTACCAGGAAGAATTGTGGGGGAGACTGTAGATTTAGACGGCCACCGGGTCTTTGTAATGACTATGAGGGCTCGAGAACAAGATATTCGAAGGGAAAAGGCCACTTCTAATATTTGTACTAACCATAACCTGAATGTAACCGCTTCTAATATCTATCTTTCTTTAATGGGAACCGAGGGATTGTACCAGGTATCTCTACTGAATACTAAATCTGCTCATTATTTAGAAGATTTATTGATAAAATCTGGAAAATTTGAAAAAGTATTTAATTATCCCTTCTTTAATGAATTTCTATTAAAGAGTAAAGAAGATATAAATATCATCAATAAGAAACTGTTGCAAAATAACTTTATACCTCCCCTAAAAATTTATGATTTTTATAAAGAGAATAATCTTAAAAATGTTTTACTCTTTGCAGTCACCGAAGTATTGAGCAAAGAGAATTTAAATAAAGTAGTTCAGATTCTTTCAGAATAAGGGGTGAACAAGATGAAATTAATATTGGAAAAAAGTGTAAAAGGCAGAATCGGTTATTCCCTCCCTCCTGATCTATTCGAAGATATCAAACTGGAAGATTGTATACCAGGATATGCTCGGCATAAAGATAAAAAGAACCTCACCGAAGTCTCAGAAGTAGATGTAATTAGACATTTTACTGAACTTTCTAAATTAAATTATGGCCTAGATGATGGATTTTATCCTTTGGGTTCCTGCACCATGAAATATAATCCCAAGATTAATGAAAAATTAGCTTCTTTAGGCAATTTTACCTATGCTCATCCTTTAGCTCCCCAGGAGACTACCCAGGGAAGCCTGGAAATAATGTATAACTTGAATAAATTACTAAACGAAATAACCGGTATGGATGAATATACAATGAGTCCGGCAGCTGGGGCACACGGAGAATTGACCGGGGTTTTAATTATGAGGAAATATTTCTTTGACCAGGGGGATGAACGTCATAAAATGTTAATCCCTGACTCGGCACATGGAACTAATCCGGCCTCCGCAGCCATGGCGGATTTTCAGGTTATCGAGGTAAAATCCAATCTAAATGGTACTATTGATTTGTCTGAGCTGGAAAGATTGATGGATGAAGATACAGTGGGATTAATGTTAACTAATCCCAATACAGTCGGACTATATGATGAAGGTATAGTAGAAATTGAAAAGATTGTTCACAGTAAAGGTGGATTACTTTACTATGATGGAGCTAACCTGAATGCTTCTCTGGGAATTTTAAGGCCGGGTGATGCAGGTTTTGATGTGGTCCATCTTAATTTACACAAGACCTTTTCCACACCACATGGTGGTGGCGGACCCGGCGCAGGAGTAATTGGAGTAAAGAAAAAATTCATTCCCTACCTGCCCACCCCCATTGTAGATTTTGACTCCGTCAAAAAACAATATTATCTTAAAGAGGTGGGACCAAAGAGTATTGGCATGGTCAGATCATTCTGGGCTAACTTTCCGGTACTGGTAAAGACCTATGCCTGGATTTTAAGTATGGGTCCAGAGGGTCTTTATCAGGCTTCCGAAACCAGCATTATCAATGCAAATTACGTACTATCAAAATTGAGAGATTATTTCAAGCCCGTTTATGATCGCTATTGCGGACATGAATGCACCCTCACCGGGAAAGAGTACAAAAAATATGGAGTTAAAACCCTGGATATTGCGAAAAGATTGATGGATTATGGAATGCATCCACCTACCATATATTTCCCCCATTTCGAGCCTTATGCTGAGGAAACTATAATGGTAGAACCACCCGAGTCAGAAAGTAAAGAAATGCTGGACAAATTCGTTGATACTATGATAAAAATCTCTGAGGAAGCTAAGACCAATCCTGAATTGCTCACTACTGCTCCTCATAAAACACCTATTAGAAGGGTGGACGATGCCTTAGCGGTAAAGAATGCCATTCTAACTTATGATGATGAATTAAGCTTTCAGAAAAAATAATAGTTATAGGAAAAAACTTGTTAATTTAGGAAAAAGGAGGAATTAAAAATGATGGAAGAGTTATTAAAAACTCCTTTGCATTCGGAACATCTAAAACTAAAGGCTAGAATGATCCCCTTTGATGGTTTTGATATGCCAGTACAATATAGTAGTATTATTGAAGAGCACTTTGCAGTAAGGGAAAGAGTAGGACTCTTTGATGTTTCTCATATGGGAGAGATTGAATTACGAGGAAAAGATGCTCTACCCTTCGCGGATTATCTATTAACTAATTCCTTGAGCAAGATGAAAGATGGGGAAATAAAATACTCTCCCCTCTGCTATCCACATGGTGGTCAGGTAGATGACCTATTTGTTTATAAGGTTAAAGATGATTTTGTACTGCTAGTAGTAAACGCCTCTCCTGATTATTCAGTTAAGGATTATAATTGGATAATACAGAATAAAAAGGATTATCAGGTGGAAATATTCAATAAAAGTAAGGAATATGGGGAGGTAGCAGTGCAGGGACCAAAGTCAGAAGAATTATTGGCACCTCTGTTTAAAGGACCTATCTCTCTGCAAGATTTAAAACGATTTAACTTTATTTTCGGAGAACTTTTCGGAAAAAAGATCCTTATCTCCCGCACGGGTTACACCGGAGAAGACGGTTTTGAAATCTATACCTCACAAGCAGAAGATATACTGGATGTCTGGAGAGGAATTCTGAAAGAAGGGGAAAAATTTGACTTAAAACCCTGTGGATTAGGGGCCAGAGATACTACCAGATTCGAAGTTTGCTATTGGTTATATGGTAATGATATTGATGAAACTGTTAATCCCTTAGAAAGCGGACAAGGCTGGACGGTAAAATTTAATAAGGAAAATTTTATTGGAAAAGACGCATTGCTTAAAATTCAACAAGAAGGAGTAAAACGAAAATTAGTAGGGCTTTCTGTACCTCAGGGAGGTATCCCCCGTCATGGAATGGAAGTAAGGCATAATAACAAAAAAATAGGATACATTACTTCCGGTAATTATTGTCCTACCTTGAAGAAAGTTTATGCCATGGCTATTTTAGATCTTCCTTTTACTCAGATCGGAAATAGAGTAAAGATCTTAATTAGAGATAGAGAAGTAGAGACAGAAGTAGTAGAGATACCCTTTCTTGCTCCTTTTAATAAAAGATAGAAAGATGGATAACTTATTATTAAATCAACTTAAATTAACTCTAAATATAATATAAGGAGGTGATTATATACTATCCAAAGATCAGATTAAATTAGTTATAAGGAGGTGAAGTGATTAATAATTTAAAATTAATACTTTTTCCATTAACTAATCCAAAAATAAAATAATTGAGTTAGCTTTATTCTAATCTATCTATCTTTATTAAAAAAAATTAAAAGGAGGTTTCTTATTTATGACTGCGATTATGGAATTTTTGGATAAAATTAATTCCTTTGCCTGGGGACCCCCCATGATGATTTTATTGGTAGGCACAGGAATATATTTAACTCTACGAATAGGTGGTGTACAGTTTACCAAGATTGGTTATGGCTGGAAATTAACTCTTTCTGGATTATTTAAAAAAGATGCAGAAAAACTAGGAGAAGGCGAAATTACTCCCTTTCAATCCCTGTGTTCCGCTCTGGCAGCTACCGTAGGAAATGGCAATATAGCAGGTGTAGCTACTGCTATCGCTGCGGGGGGACCAGGAGCTGCGGTCTGGATGTGGATAACTGCTTTATTCGGAATGGCTACTAAATTGGGAGAAGCTACTCTGGGAGTAAAATACCGCATCAAAGATAAGGATGGTGCTTTTACTGGTGGCGCTATGTGGTATATTACCAATGGCCTTGGTCAAAAATGGTTGGGCTGGTTGTTTGCTCTATTTGGAACGGTCTGCGCCTTTGGTATCGGTTGTATGGTTCAAACTAACTCTATGGCTTTAGTGGGTAAAAGTGTATTTAATATCCCATTCTGGATTACTGGAGTCATACTTACCATCTTGACCGGACTGGTAGTAATCGGGGGAATTAAGCGTATCGGACAAGTCACCGAGTACTTGGTGCCCTTTATGGCCATCTTTTATGTAGTAGGGGCTTTAATCATTATCATTGCTAAGATTAATATGCTTCCCTGGGCTATTGGAGAAATCTTTAAATCTGCTTTTACGGGAAAAGCTGCCTTTGGAGGATTTGCCGGAGCTACAGTCGCCCAGGCAATGAGATACGGAGTAGCTAGAGGAATATTCTCCAACGAAGCCGGTCTGGGAAGTGCCAGTATGGCCCATGCTGTTGCTCAAACCAAACATCCCGTTCGTCAGGGAATGATGGGATCAGTAGAAGTAATGATTGATACTTTAATTATTTGTTCTATGACCGCTATAGTTATTGTTATTACCAATTCTTTAGGAACGGGCCTTACCAGTACTGCTCTTACTGCCCACGCCTTCTCCACCGTCCTTAAAGGTATAGGTGGACCTATTGTAGCGCTAGGTTCATTCTTATTTGGCTATTCCACTCTTCTAACCTGGTGTTATTATGGCCAGACCTGTGGACGTTTCATCTTAGGTCCATCCATTGTGATGCCTTATGCCTGGATATGGATCATTTTAGCCTTCCTGGGCTCAGTGGTGCAGGTACCTTTTGTATGGTTATTGACTGATACTCTCAATGGATTGATGGCTATTCCCAACTTAATCGGATTACTCTTCTTAAGCGGAATATTAGCCAAAGAAGTAAAAGAATACTTCTCTAATCCAGAACTTTTAAGATAAAGACTGAAAAGAAGGGTGGTATTCATTTCCTTTAGAATACCACCCTTCTTCATTATTTATTAAGGAGGAAATTAAAGATAATGATCGTTGGTGTCCCCAAGGAAATTAAAGATAATGAAAACCGGGTGGCTGTCACTCCTGCCGGAGTAAAAGCTTTTAAAGAGAATGGTCATCAGGTCTTAACTCAAAAATCAGCTGGTCTGGGTAGTGGGATAACCGATCAGGAATATCAAGATGCTGGTGCTTCTATAGTCGAAGAACCGAAAGACATTTTTTGTCAAGCAGATATGATAATGAAAGTGAAAGAACCTCTACCTTCTGAATACTCAATGATTAAAGAAGGACAGATAATATTTACCTATTTTCACTTTGCTGCTTCCCGGGAGCTCACTCAAGCTATGATAGATAGAAAATGTATCTGTATTGCCTACGAAACTGTAGAAACAGCTGACAGAGCTCTTCCCCTTTTAGCACCAATGAGTGAAGTGGCTGGTAAAATAGCTGGCCACCTGATTGCTTATTATCTAGCTCTTCCTAATGGTGGCCGTGGTGTTTTACTGGGTGGAGTTCCTGGAGTAAAGCCAGCTAAAGTAGTGGTAATTGGTGGCGGGACGGTAGGTACAAATGCCGCTAAAGTTGCTGCTGGTATCGGAGCAAGTGTAATTATTTTAGACGTTAATTTGGACCGCCTTAAATATCTTGATGATATAATGCCCAAAAATGTTATGACTCTTGTTTCCAATCAGTTTAATATTGAAGAAGAGTTAAAAGACACCGATGCCTTAATTGGTGCTGCTTTAATACCGGGAGCACCAGCCCCGAAAGTGGTTACCGAAGAGATGGTGAAAAAAATGCCCAAACACTCAGTCATAGTAGATGTAGCTATCGACCAGGGAGGATGTGTGGAAACCAGCAGACCAACTTCTCATAGTAATCCGACTTACCTTATGCATGATGTTCTACACTATTGTGTAACCAACATGCCAGGGGCTTTCCCCCGTACGTCTACCTTTGCCTTGACTAATGCTACTTTGCCTTATGCCTTAGAGATTGCCCAAAAAGGATACCAAAAAGCCATTATTAGTAATCCAGCTCTGGCCAAAGGACTTAATATTATGGGGGGGAAAGTAACTTATAAGCCAGTAGCAGACGCATTTGGTTATTCATATTATCCTATTGAAGAATTATATTAGTTATTTTCCTGAGTGCTTTAAGATTAATTTTTCTAATTAAAAAGACCCTCTCTTTTTTTAAATAAAGAGAGGGTCTTTTAGCTTATATTATATTGATTTATTCAATATTTTTTATTTTTTACTTAGTACATTCCCTCGGGCGGCATTCCCCCAGGCATTCCTTTTTCTTTCTTCTCTTCGGGTTTATCACAAACCAGGCATTCAGTGGTAAGAATCATCCCTCCAATACTAGCAGCATTCTGTAAGGCGGATCTGGTAACTTTAGCTGGATCAACTATACCTCTTTTAATCATATCAGTAAATTCTGCAGCTAATACATCAAAGCCAATACCTTTCTCCATAGTTTTTAATTTTTCTACAATTACTGCTCCTTCGTATCCACCGTTATAGGCAATCTGCTTGGTAGGTTTTTCTAAAGCCTTTTTAATAATTTCTACTCCAATCTGCTCATCACCTTCTAATTTTAATCCCTCTAAAGCTGGAATAATATTCAGTAATACAGTACCTCCTCCGGCCACAATGCCTTCTTCCACTGCGGCTTTAGTAGCCGATAGGGCATCTTCTACTCGATGCTTTTTCTCTTTAAGCTCGGTTTCCGTAGCTGCTCCCACTTTAATTACTGCTACTCCACCTACCAGCTTCCCTAACCTTTCCTGTAGCTTTTCTCGATCATAATCAGAGGTAGTTTCTTCAATCTGAGTTCGAATCTGTGCCTCTCTCTTTTTAATTTCCTTGGTATCACCCTTCCCTCCGACTATAATAGTATCTTCCTTAGTCACTTTCACTTGATGGGCGGTGCCTAACATCTTAAGTTCAGCATTTTCCAACTTAAGACCGAGTTCTTCTGAAATAACCTGTCCTCCAGTAACTACGGCAATATCCTGGAGCATCTCTTTTCTTCTATCTCCAAAACCTGGAGCCTTCACTGCTACACAATTTAAAGTTCCTCTAATCTTATTTACTATCAAGGTGGCCAGGGCTTCTCCTTCCACATCTTCCGCAATGATAAGGAGTGGCTTACCAGTTTGAGCGGTCTTTTCTAATATCGGTAATACACCCTTCATATTACTTATTTTGGCATCAGTAATTAAAATATAGGGATCTTCGAGAATAGCTTCCATTCTTTCGGCATCAGTAACCATATAGGGAGAAATGTAACCTTTATCAAATTGCATTCCTTCTACAACTTCTAAAGTAGTACCCAGAGTTTTAGATTCTTCTACGGTGATTACTCCATCTTTTCCTACTTTCTCCATTGCATCAGCAATAATATTTCCAATTTCCTTATCCGCGGCAGAAATAGTAGCTACATTAGCCACCGATTCTTTATCACTAACTTCCACACTTAATTTTTTAATTTCTTTTACTGCAAATTCAACAGCCTTGTCTATCCCTCTTTTTACTAGTATAGGGTTAGCACCCGCTGCTACATTTCTCAAACCTTCATGGATAATCTCCTGGGCCAAAACAGTAGCAGTGGTCGTTCCGTCTCCAGCAATATCATTGGTTTTGGTAGCTACTTCTTTAACAAACTGGGCTCCCATATTTTCAAAGGGATCCTCAACTTCAATCTCTCGAGCAATAGTAACTCCATCATTGGTAATAGTAGGTGAACCGAACTTTTTATCTAAAACAACATTTCTTCCCTTGGGGCCTAAGGTAATCTTTACACTATCAGCTAATATATCTGCTCCTCTTTGCAAAGCTCTTCTAGATGCTTCCTCAAATAAAAATTGTTTTGCCATTTTTTTCCTTCACTCCTTTTAGTTTATTTTTTTAAAATTTCAGATGAATAAATTTATTTTTTTAATATTTCTATTAGATTCTTTGATTAAGATTTAAAAACTGCTAAGATATCCTTTTCGCTTATAATCAGGTATTCTTCATCATCATCTCCCTTAATATCAGTACCCGAATACTTAGCATAAACCACCTTATCTCCTACCTTTACGGTCATAGGTATTAGCTTACCTTCCTGGTCAGTGCCTCCAGGACCAACCGCTAATACTTCTCCTACCTGAGGTTTTTCTTTGGAGACAGTATCGGGAAGGAGTATTCCTCCCTTGCTCTTCTCTTCTTCATACACAGGTTTCAACAGTACTCTATCTCCTAGTGGTTTAAGGACTTTGATATTCATTTTTTTTTGACCTCCTTTTAAAAAATTATTATTTCCTCATTTACTGAGGATGATTTAAATTAATTAGCACTCTTATAACAAGAGTGCTAAACATCTTATATATTATATAAACTTAAAATGAAAAGCAAACCTTGATATTGGTAATTTTCCGCGATTGTAAGCAAATAATCACTATTTAAAGCTATTTTAATATTTTTTTCTTTATCTTCTTCTTAATTTCTAGCTATTTTTAATCTGGATATCCCTTCTAAATCTAAAAAAGATTTTTCTTTATTTTTAAGTTTATAATAGCCTGCGGAAGCTACCATCGCCGCATTATCAGTACATAGATTTACGGAAGGATGAAATACTCGAAGATTAATCTGTCTTGCTCTTTCTCTGATGTTCTTTCTGAGTAGTTGATTTGCGGATACTCCTCCGGCTAAAACCACATATTTAGTTTTGAAATCCTGAGCTGCCTTAAGAGTCTTTTCAACTAGTATATCAATTATCGCTTTTTGAAAAGAGGCCAAAATATCTTCTATCTGAAGACTATTTTTTCCATCTTTTTTGTCCTTTAGACAGTAAATCACTGCTGTCTTAAGTCCACTAAAACTGAAATCATAACCCTCCGTCTTAAAAAATGGCCGAGTAAATTTTATAGCTAAAGAATTACCCTGTTTAGCTAATCTCTCGATTACCGGTCCCCCTGGATAACCTAAATTTAAAAACTTGGAAATTTTATCGAAAACTTCTCCCGCGGCATCATCCCTGGTTTCTCCTATTAACTGATAATTTCCAAAATCCTGTACATATATCAGAGAGGTATGCCCTCCAGAGGCGACTAAACATATAAATGGGGGCTTTAAATTTCTATTTTCTAAAAAATTTGCATATATATGTGCTTCCAGATGATTTACTCCTACCAGAGGAATATTCCGGGCAAAAGAGATGGCTTTGGCTACGGATAGACCTACCAAGAGCGATCCAATTAAACCGGGACCATAAGTTACTGCTATTCCTGATAAATCATCCAATTTTTTTTGAGAGACCTTTAAGGCCTCATCAATCACTGGAATGATACATTCTAAATGCTTTCGAGAGGCAATCTCCGGGACTACTCCTCCATACCTCTGATGAATTTGAACTTGTGAAGCCACTACATTTGATTTAATTACCTTTCCATCTTCTACTACTGCCGCAGCGGTTTCATCACAAGATGTTTCAATACCCAATATCTGTTCAGCCATTGACCATTCTCCTTAAGTTTATTACCGATTAAGAAAACTATATTAATGTTTCAAACATTATTTAGAATTTAAAATAAATAAAAATGACTTCTTTCTACTTCCTTTTCACTATCCGGAATAACTATTCTTTACCTTGATACAAAATACTAAGGGGTGCTTATTCTTAGAACATCTAGAAAAAGATCACCTTTTCATTCTTATCTTCTGGATTTTTTAGGGGGAGGAAATTTATTATTATTCTGGTTTTCTTCCCAAGTCACCTCGGCTTGAGATTTTCTCAGATAAAAGGGAACCAGGGTAAAGGGATCATCTCTTTCCCCCCTTTTCAATCTCTCCAAAC
>Ga0067045_1029281_pt1 | contig 22166 bp, 19 predicted proteins | sample TerdegcTABiofilm_FD_59184 | JGI IMG/M metagenome (GOLD analysis project Ga0067045, IMG submission 59184) | Combined Assembly of (Gp0054472, Gp0054536) Wastewater bioreactor microbial communities from Singapore -Terephthalate degrading...
AGGCTATGCAGGAATTTATCTTTAACTTAAATGTTCCTACTCGCGTTGGTTTCCAGACGCCTTTTACGAATTTAACCTTTGATCTCGTGCCTCCGGATAATTTTAAGAATAAAAATATTGTGTATGGAGGTAAAAAGCTTGATTCAACTTATGGAGAATTTACAGAAGAGATGAGTATGATAAATACAGCTTTTGCTGAGCTTATGATGGAGGGCGACAGAAAAGGAAGAATCTTTACCTTCCCTATTCCTACTTATAATATTTCTAAGGATTTTGATTGGGAAAGAGATGATTTGCAGAAAATTTGGGAGATGACAGCAAAGTATGGAGTACCCTATTTTGCAAACTTTGTAAACTCGGATATGAATCCAGAAGATGCGAGGAGTATGTGTTGCAGATTGAGGCTTGATAAGAGGGAACTTAAGAAAAAGGGTGGAGGATTGTTTGGGGCTGATCCTCTTACAGGTTCAATAGGGGTTGTTACGCTAAATATCCCAAGAATTGCATATATTTCCAGGAACGAGGATGAGTTCTTCTTTAATCTCTCGGATGCTATGGAACTTGCCAAAACATCTCTTGAGATAAAGAGAAAAGTTATTGAGAACTTTACTGAAAGAGGATTGTATCCTTACTCACGATATTATCTTAATAATGTTAAAAGAGATTTTGGTAAATATTGGGCTAATCATTTTTCAACGATAGGATTTATAGGAATGAATGAAGCGACACTCAATTTCTTAGGTAAACCTATATCTGACTTAAGCGCTAAAGAGTGGGTGATTAAAGTAATAATGTTTATGCGTGATAAAATAAGAGATTTTCAGGAAACAACTGACAATTTCTATAACCTTGAAGCAACTCCCGCAGAGGGTGCATCTTATAGATTAGCAAAGAAGGATAAGGAGCAGTTTGGAAGCAGTATAATAACTGCTGGGGACGATGAAGTTCCATACTACACTAATTCCGTTCATTTACCTGTCACTGAGGAACATGATATATTTGAAGTTTTAGAGCATCAGGATGATCTGCAAACTTTGTTTACTGGAGGTACCGTTGTGCATCTTTTCTTAGGCGAAGCAATTCATGACTTCCGGATGTGTAGAGAATTGATCAGAAAGATTGTGTCAAATTATAAACTTCCCTATTTTACTCTTACTCCTACATTTTCTGTTTGCCCTGTACATGGCTATTTGGAAGGTGCGAATGATTTCTGTCCAAAACCTCATACTGAAGCTGAATTGAATAATTATGGAATTAAACTTCCAGAAACTGGTGAAGTTATTATAAGACCAGAAGTTTATTCAAGAATTGTTGGCTACTTTAGGCCTGTAGAAAATTGGAACAAAGGGAAAAAGAAAGAATTTTCCCAAAGAGCCACTTTAAAGATTATTTCTTAAGTAAAAATGATAAAAAGTTTCATTGGAACAAGCCTTATAGATTATCCAGGGGTTTTATCTGCTGTTTTGTTTTTTGGTGGATGCAACTTCAGGTGTCCTTTCTGTCAGAATGTTGATTTAGTATTGCCTGAGAGACTAAAAAATCTTAAGGATTTAGATAGTAAGGAAGTTATAGAAATGATAAGGAAAAGAATAAAGTTTATAGATGGTGTAACAATTACTGGGGGAGAACCAACTATTCACAAAGAACTTTCTCCATTTTTGGAAGAGCTAAAAGAAAGGCTTCCAACTATTAAGGTTAAACTTGACACAAATGGTTCAAATCCATCAATTCTCTTTGATCTTATAAATGATAAACTAATTGATTATGTGGCGGTTGACATTAAAAGTTCATTCAGGAAATATAATTATGCTACAGGAACTCAGGATAGTTTTAATAGTGTAAGTGAGACTATAAATTTACTTCTTTTAAATAATATAGAGTACGAATTTAGAACTACTGTAGTCCCGAAAATCGTCGATAAAGAAGATATTTTAGAGATTGCAAACCTTGTAAAATCTTCTAAAACATATGTCCTTCAACAATTCCGTAATAAAGAAACATTAGATCCTTCATTTAGAAATGTTGAACCATATCCTTCTGCATATATCTCTGAAATAGCAGAATTTCTTAAGAGTAGCTATAATTTTAATGTAATTACAAGGTTTTATTGAGGGTTTATGTACACCGAAGAAGAAAGAAAAAAAATTTTGACCGTTTCGTATAAAACTCTCGAGTACTATTTTTCTTTTGGAAAGAAGTTAAAAGTTACAGAAGAGGAGATCAATGATCCTGCGTTATTTGAAAAGAGGGGTACATTTGTTACCTTAACCAAGGATGGAAACCTAAGAGGTTGTATAGGGACAATTTTACCATTAAAGCCACTAATTCTTGATGTAATAGATAATACTATAAATGCTGCGTTTAGGGATCCACGGTTTCCTCCTCTTAAAAAAGAGGAACTGCCTTTGATAAAGATAGAGATCTCAGTATTGACCGTTCCGAAGAAGCTTGAGTTTTCCGATAAAGATGATTTATTAAGAAAACTTAGGCCTGGGAAAGATGGAGTGATTATAATTAAAGGTCCTTATCAGGCTACATTTCTTCCTCAAGTCTGGGAGGAACTACCTGATAAGGACTCTTTCCTTTCACATCTATGCGCAAAAGCAGGACTTTCTCCATACGAATATAGGAATCCGAAGGATTTAGAAGTCTTTACTTATGGAGTTGAAATAATAAATTCAGATCAGTCTTGATAAAATTCAAAGACTTTAATTAAGCCTCTTTTTTATCCCTAACTTTTACCATGAACCTTTAATTTGCCACTCTAAACCCCTGTCCTGAATTCATTTCAGGGTCTCGTATTTAAAGGAAAAACAAGAAGAGAGATGCCGAACGAAGTAAGGCATGACACTCTTTTTGTTTTTCCGCACTTGATGCGGAATCCACTTCTTCCGTCATCTGCGTACTCCTTCCTGTCATTCCCTTGAAAAGGGGATCCACTCTTCTTTCTGAATACTTATGGTTTCTCGATCAGGTCGGGAAAGACCTATTTTCGTCATTGTAAGGCGGTAGGGTTTTGAAGAAAATTTTCTAAATAGGTTGTGCTAATTTTACCAGCCCAAAAATCTGGAGTATTTACTATTTTTAGAAGAAGAGGAATATTTGTCTTTATACCATCGATTGTAAATTCTTCTAATGCTCTTTTAGCTGTGATTATACAATCCTCTCTTGTTTTACAAGAGATAATTAACTTTGCAATAAGGGAATCATAGAAGGGTGGAATTGTATAGCCACAATAAATATGGGAATCTACTCTTATATTTGGGCCGAGAGGAAAGTGAAGAAAATCAATTTTCCCAGACTGGGGGATAAAAGTTTCTGGATCCTCAGCATTTATTCTAAATTCAAATGCCCATCCACTCTGTTTTATATCTTCTTGTTTAAGATTTAAGATTTCTTCTTGTGCAATTTTTATTTGCTCTTTTACTATATCAATTCCTGTGGTTTCTTCAGTTATTGGATGTTCAACCTGAATTCTTGCGTTTACCTCCATAAAGTAGAAATTGCCTTGATTATCTGCGAGAAATTCGAAAGTCCCTGCATTTTCATAATTAAGGGTTTTAGCAAGGCTAACTGCTCTTTCTGTTAGATTTTTAATTTGTTCAGTTGATAAAGCTACAGTTGGCGCCTCCTCTATTATTTTCTGATGTTTTCGCTGAATAGAACATTCTCTAACTCCTAAATGAATTATATTGCCTTTGACATCGCCTAAAATCTGAACCTCAATATGTCGTGGATTTTCAAGACACTTTTCAATGTAAATTTCATCAGAGCCAAATGCCGTGAACGCCTCTCTTTTGGCAACTGGAAATAGTTCTGCCAGCTCTTCGTCGTTTTTAACTTTTCTTATTCCTCTTCCTCCTCCACCCATCGCAGCCTTAAGAAGAATAGGATAACCAATATCTGAAGCAATCATTCTTGCCTCAACTTCATCCTCTATAGGTTCTAATGTTCCAGGCAGAATTGGCACACCAACTTCCTTTGCAATTTTTCTCACATTTGCCTTATTCTTAATTAATTTAAGCATAGATGAGTTTGGCCCTATAAATTTTATTCCATAATCTTCACAAATTGCAGCAAATGAGGAACTTTCTGATAGAAAGCCATATCCTGGATGTATTGCATCAGCATCTAAAATTGTGGCTGCGGTTATTATGGCTGAAGGATTTAAATAACTTAAGCTTGAAGATGCATCACCAATACAAACTGATTTATCTGCAAATTTTACAGGTATTGAGTCCGCATCAGCTGAAGAAAAAACTTGAACAGTTTCTATTGATAGCTCTCTGCAAGCTCTTATAATTCTCAAAGCAATTTCCCCTCTATTGGCTATTAGTATTCTCTTTATTTTTCTCATTTTTTAAGATTCCACAAGCTCTATTTTAAATAAGCTCTTCCCGAACTCTACCATTTCACCATTCTCAGGGAATATCTGAACAATTTTTCCATTTTTCTCTGCTACTATTTCATTCATAACTTTCATTGCTTCTATTATACAGAGAGTTTGTCCCTGCACCACGAGATCACCTACGGAAACAAATGGTAGAGAATCTGGTGAAGGAGACCTATAGAATGTTCCAATTAAAGGAGCTTTTACAATAAAATATCTGTCAGCTTCTTCAGTTTCTTTCTTAATTGACGAATCCTCCTCTTTTTTTGTAATTTCCTCTTTTTTATTCTCTTTCTTCAGGTTTATTGTTTCATTCCCTTCAAGTCTTATTGAAAAATCATCTGATTCAATTTCTATTGATTTCAAGTTATTTTCTTTCATTATTGCGACGAGCTCTTTTATTCTTTCTATAATTTCATCTTTCATAAAGTTTCCTCCGAAAATTAAAATATTGTGCGATTTAGCAGTCTACTCTCAAGGTGACTACAGTTATCGCCCTTATCCCAAGCCCAGAACCAGCTGCATCAAAGCCCTTGTCGGTAGTTGCTTTAATATTTATTTTGTTTTCTGCTATTTTTAGAATTCTTGATAAATTTTGTATTATCCTTTCTGTGTAATTGGATATTTTAGGTTCTTTACAGACAAGAGTTGAATCAATGTTCATTATTTCAAATCGTGGAAGGCTAATATCTCCCAATAATTTGGAAAGTAATTCAGTGCTTTTTATCCCTATAACTTCTTTTGTTCCAACGCCAAAGAATAAGCCTATATCTCCTTTTCCAAGAGCACCAAGAATAGCATCAACAATAGAGTGCACAAGAACATCTGCGTCTGAATCTCCTATTAAACCTTTGCAATAAGGAATTTCTATACCTCCAATAATTAATGCTCTATTATCAGAAAAGGGATGGAAGTCATATCCAAGCCCTGTCCTTATATTTTGTAATTCAGAATTCTTAAGAATTTTCAATTCATTCATTTCAGTTAATTTATAAGCACTAAAGCTTCCTCTTATGGTTTTAATTTTAGCTGATTTTTTAAAGCTTAAAATTAGTTCTGCCTCATCTCTAAAATTATCTAATCTTTCGATGTTTTTTTCAAATGCTTCTTTTAGTATCTCAACTCTGTAGGCTTGTGGGGTTTGAGTTAATTTTAGTTCCTTTTTAAAAAGAGTGTAATTTTTTTCACTAAAGTCTATAAAACCGTCATCTTTAACAATTTTTATAGCATCATAAATGGGTATTACAGGGATAACACCATCAATTTCTCCTTGCGAAAGCTCATTAATTTCACTCTCAATTAATTTGGCAGGGAACAATGGTCTTGCTGCATCATGTATTAATACTAAGTTAGCCTCTTCTGAGATATTTTTAAGTCCATTATAAACGCTTTCCTCTCTCGAACTACCTCCGTTAACAATTTTTTTTAATTTTTGGTAATTCTTTTTTAATATTATAGATTTTACTTCTTCGGTCGTAACAAGAATTATTTCGTTAATCAATGGAGTCTCATTAAACTTTCTTATTGAGTGTTCGATTAAGAGAGGTCCATTTAAAGGAACAAGTAATTTATTTACGATACTACTGAATCTTTCCCCTCTGCCAGCAGCTGTAATGATAGCTGATATAAAGTTAAATCTTTTCTGCATCTTTAATGTACCTGCCAAAAATAATCTTTCCGGAAGGCGATTGTAAAACAGAAGTGCACTCTGCTAAGACCTTTCTGTTTATATGACTTCTTCCATCTTCTAACACTACCATTATTCCATCTTCAAGATATCCGATACCTTGTCTTGGCTCCTTGCCAAGTTTCGTTAAAAATACTTCAAATTGTTCACCTGGAAGAATTTGTGTTCGAAAGGCTAAAGCTAATTCATTAATATTTACTACATTTATGTTATTTTTTCTGCTCATTTCTGTTAGGTCTGCGTCAAGCGTCATAATGCTTGCACCGATTGTTCTTGCTAATTTCAGGATATGCTCTCTTATGGATTTTGGATTTCTTGAGTAGGTAATCACTCTAAAATTACCTCTCTTTATTTTTCTTATTATTTCCAAGGATTCAAACCCTTTTTTTACTCTTATTCTATATATTTCACTTTCATTTTGTATTCTCCTTAATTCGTCAAGAGTAATTGAAGAAACGAAGATCGGTCTATCAATTAACCCTGCCTTAAGAAGCTCTACTATTCTTCCATCAAGTATTGTACTACTATCGATGATAAATGATTTTCTTTTTAAAAATCTTAGTAGTATAAGTCGGATAATAAAAATCAAAGATAATAGTAAGTCCGTAATAAATGGTAAGATAAAAAAACCAAGAATTATCCCAACAAAGCCTCCGAGAAGCGTCCAGGCCCAGATATAAGTTGAAAATATACTCTTGAATAGAAAGCCAATGGCATAGCATAAAGAAGCTGCAACAAATAGTTTTATAAGTCTTCTTAAATCAAATTGCTGTATTTAGATCACCTCCCTCCTTGGCACAAATCTGTAGATAGTACTCAAGAGCAATCCAATAATCATTAAATAATAGCCTGTTCTTAAAAAACTCATTAACGGTTTTTTTACTATTTCAAATTCAATTGAATTTGAAATAGATGGAGAGGTTATGGTAATTTCTCCATCTTCTTTTGAAAAGTTCTTAAGTTCTATTGTCTCTCCTAAAATTTTTGATTTTGAAGGAGAAGAATAAAGTGTAAATCCTTTCCTGTCTATTCCTCTGCTCAAGCTTAAAATCTCCTCTTTTTCATTGAATTCTATTTTTAATGTAGCTTGCTCCTCCTTAAAGTTTTCTCCTTTATCCTCCTCTTTTATTGATAAAATTTTAATTCTATAATCTGCAATTACTCTCTCTTCACCCTCCTTTAAGTTTGCTTCTCCATTTGATATAGGGCTTATATAGTAATCTTTCTTTATTGTTTTTTTAATGTATGGCTTTGGCAGAGAGATTTCTGCCCCCGAGCTGCTTTTAAAATGCCAGAATGATGGAGTTGCATTAAACAGATCTCCATTTCCTCTAACTTCCATATTTATAAATTCCTCTTCGCCAATATATTTTTGTATTTTATTGAATTCATCTTTTAGAAGAAGACTATACTCTTTCCCAAAAAATGTCCTCTCTTTGAAGAGATTCACTTTAAATGAGGATTCCTGAGTGCTTGAGAAAAATATACCTATTAATAGAATACCTACACTGATAGATGTTAATTTTCCTCCAAGTTTAATCAGCTTTAGATGTTTTTTTAACCCTTTAAATGAACTAGAAATAGCAAGGAAGCCGATTAAAGAAATTATAAGGCTAAGAGAATTTACGGTTAAATCAAAAAATATAAAGAATAAAAGAGTTATAAAAGCAGATATAAAGAGATAAATAAAGAATTCTCTTAAGAATGCTTTAAACTTCATAGGATGATGTTTACTTACGAGGTTTCCAAAAATTATTCCTAAAATAAGAATAATGCTCGAAATTGAAAAATATTTGTAATAAAATGTTAAAGGAAGACTTTTCCTTCCTGAAAAAAATGTGAAAAGTGGATAATTTGTGCCAATAATGAGAACTATTGTAGGGAGGAGAATAAGAATTATAGAAATAATTAGAGCAAATTCATCGTAAAAAATATGTTTTATTCTTTTCCATCCATCAACTTCAATACCTTTAAATCTTAAAATATAGAGAAATAGAGGAAGAATAAAGACTATAATTTCGGTAATTATGAGTCCGTAAATTAGTCCACTTCCCACATAGGAGTGAGTCGAAATATTTGAAAGTAAACCAGATCTTGTAAGTAAGACAATATGTATGGCTGATGCATAAGCAAGTATTGAAAGCAGTAACGCAACTCTTAATCCTCTTTTATGTCTTCTGTACAATATAAAAGAATGGATAAGTGCTACAATGAAAAGCCAAGTTATTAGAGTGCCATTCTCTATAGGGTCAAATGCCCAATAGCCTCCCCATCCAAGTGCTTCATATGCCCAGAGTGAACCTAATATTATTGAAACAGTAAAACTTAAGAGAGAGAGTGTCGCCCATTTCTGGATTTTATTTATCCACTCAGAGTAGTCTTTTCTTATGAGAGAAGAAATTGTGTAAGAATATATTAAAGCTAAAATTGCATAACCTAAGAAAGCAAATGGTGGATGAATAAACATTAGGGGATGAGAGAGCATTGGGTTTAAGCCTAATCCATCGCTTGCTATTCCTTCATTTAATGCAAATGGCTTTGAGTTATTGGTAAGGATGAGGATTATTAACAGTATAAAGAGAAGTATTGGAGTAGTTGTATTCCTCCATTTCTCATCTTTTAAAGCTATCAAGACCGAAATTGCACTAAAGACAGCCCACAGCAATAGTGAGCCAGATTGCCCTGCCCAGACTGAAACAAAAACAAGACCTTTTGGCATAGCGAGGTTCGTATATTTATAGACGGTTGCATAAGAAAAGTTGTGGGATAAAAATAAATAGACCAAAAAAAGGTAGAGAGAAATTATTAGCACGACAGAAGCGTATGAAAAGATTACCCCAATCTTATTTAGGAGTTTTAGTTTATTTCCAAAAATAAACAAAAGAACTGATATGAGAGTCATTATCATTCCCGAGAGTAGAAGTATATTCCCCATTATTTTAAGAATCCCCCTTTAGTTCTGAGTATTTTAGCATAGACTGCATAAGCTATTATAAGCTTTAGGATATCAAAAGGCAGAAATGGCAGTATTCCGACAATAATTCCTGAAGTCAAACTTATTTTTGCTATTGCTGATAGCTGAATTACTCCTATCGAATATATTGTTAAAAGTCCGCTGGCTAAAGCAATTATGGGATGAATTTTCCTTGATAGAATTCCTACTATTGGTGCTTGAACTACAAATCCGATTAAATATCCTCCCGTTGGCCCTATTAAAACAAAGGGACCCGATTTCATGCTGGCAAAAATTGGTAAACCTATAACTCCTAAAAGGAGATATACAATACAGGTAATTGTTCCAAAGATTGGACCTAAAACTAATGATGCTAAAAGCACGAATAAGGTTTGAAGGGAGAAAGGCACCTCAGAAATTGGTATTGGAAAAGAAATAAGTCCTCCAATAGCGATTAAAGCTACAAAGAGAGCACTTTCCAGGAGTTTAGTTATCAATTTGTTATTCATTTTTTCTAATTCTCGTTAAGATTTATAAGTTCACCAAGATTTCTTACCCAACCATCTGCATTCAGGTCATCATATCCTACTATTATCGATTTTGCAGATGCTCTTCTTGCGGTTTCCACATCAATTTCATTATCTCCAATTAAAACTAGATTTTTTGTATCTAAATTTAATTTTTTCGATAAATCTATAAGAATATCTGCATCTGGTTTACCATTTTCTACATCATCAGAGCTTACTATATATTTAATCTTGTCTACTAAATTTAAGTATTTAACCATTTTAATTGTATTTTCTTTGCTGTCGGAAGTTGCAATACAGATGGGCAATTTCTTACTAAAAAAGTCGATTGCGGAAATTGCAAATGGTAAAGGTTTAAAAAGTTCTTCTTCGTTTACCATTTTTTCTCCTGATTCTACTATTTTCTTTCCAAATTCTTTGCATTTAAACCAGGGCAACTTATATACTAACCAGATTGCGGAAGCCATAAGAATTGGAGCTTCTGAGGCATGAAAAGTGACAAGTGGAGAATAAGGTAAAGCTTCAGAAGCTCCAAAGATCTCTGTTGCAACTTCTCTAATATTCAATCCCAAGTCTTGCGCTGCTATCATCTGATAGTTGAATAGATTTTTCCACAGATCTACTCCACCGACTAAAGTGCCATCTTTATCAAATACAATTGCATAAATATCTTTAATTGTGCCTTTTAGCGTTTTTATGTTCATTTAGGAGGCTCCTCAATAAATAATTCGTGACTATCTTCATCGAATGCAAAAAGTTCGCTATATCTTCCCCAATCAATTGCAATATCAAATTGTTCTCTTGCAGACTCTTCTGAGTATTTTTGTTTCAGAAGGTCAATGAAAAAGTCTTCTTGCATTCGTTTGTTTGTTTTATGTTCAAGAACTTCTACGATTTGCTTTATAAATGGAACTTTGGAAAGAACTGTTTCTCTAAAAATTTCTTTTTTGTGTAATAGGTCAGATTCTGCAAAGTTTTTCCCCGTTTCTGTAATGACTATGTCTCCATGTTTAGTCTCAATAAATCCCAACATTTCGGCTGCTTCAGTAAGAGGTTGCATCTCATCGACGCTCATCAGGAGGTCATCTGCAAGCTTATAAATATCTACTTGCTTTTCTTGATCTGCAATTAATTCTACAAAGCCTGATAATGCTCCTACTCTAATAGTAGGAATAGTATACCTCTCTTCAGCTTTTCCCGTGATTCCTGGATGTGTTACTTCCTTGCCGAGCATTATGCTGTAGATGTGGTCCAGAAGTCTTGCGAATTCGGGATGGTCTCTTTCTCTCCAGTGAGGAATACTAACAGGTATTTCTTCCTTAATTCTTCCTGGGCTTTTAGTTAAGATGAGAATTCTGTCAGCCATAAATAATGCCTCTTCAATACTATGGGTTACAAGAAGCATTGCTTTCGTTGGAATTTTATTTCCAATCCAGAGTTCGAGGAGGTCACTTCTTAGGTTTTCAGCAGTTAGAATGTCAAGTCCTGAAAATGGTTCATCCATAAAAAGAATTTCTGGTTCAACAACCAGTGCTCTTGCAAAACCAACTCTTTGTTGCATGCCTCCTGAAAGTTCTTTTGGATAGGCTGTTTCAAAACCGTCCAAACCTACAAGGTCTATTGCTTCATAAACCTTTTTTTCAATTTGTGATTTTGCGAACCCCTTTGCTTTTAAACCTATTGCGACATTATCAAAAACTGTTAGCCATGGGAAAAGAGCTGGTGATTGAAATACCATTGATATGCTATTGTTTACCTCCGAAAGCTCTTTTTTATGATAAAGAATTTTACCTGAAGTTGGTTTAATGAGTCCTGCAAGACATCTTAAGATAGTAGATTTCCCAGACCCTGATGCACCAAGTATTGCAACAAATTCACCTTCATAAAGTCCAATATTTATATCTTCGATAACAGTAATACATGTATTGTTTGGCATATCAAACTTTACTGTTAAATTCTTGCCTTCTAAAATCATTTTATTCCTTCCTTAAATGCTGTGTTCAATTGACTTCCAATATATCCTTCTCCAGATATATCTATTTATTATAATCACTGTTAATATCATTATTAATGTACTTCCTGCAAGTAAAGCATAATCACCACTGTTCGTTGCAATATTTATCAAGGAACCAATTCCTTTAGCCTCATATATTTTACCACGAAAGTCTACATATTCGGAAACTATTGATGCATTCCATGCTCCTCCAGTTGCAGTGATAAGACCAATGATGAGATTTGGCATAATTGCTGGTAGAATCAAAACTCGGAATTTTAAAAATCCTTTTAATCCGAAAATTTCTGAACTTTCTTTAAGATCTGTAGGAATTGACTGGGCTCCTGCTATGACATTAAATAATATGTACCATTGGGTCCCTAATAGCATAAGAATAATTGAAGCTAAATTTATTCCACCTCTTAAATTAATGAGCCACATAACTATTATTGGGAAGATTGCAGTTGCTGGAATTGATGCAAAAATTTGGACTAAAGGCTGCAATTTATTAGCTAATTTTCTATTTAAACCTATTGATACTCCGAGAGGCACTGTCCAGAAGAGTGAAATAAAGACAGCAACAATTACTCTTAAAAGGGTTAATAAGTCGGATATTGCTATGTTTAACCAGTTTGCCCCAGTTATATTCTTAGTTAGTAGAAAAAGCATGATTGTGCCGTAGCCCACAAGAAATATTAGTAGGCTGTATATTATTGTTGACAGATAGTGTGAAGTTTTTCTTCTTTCGTATCTTTGGATTGTTGTTTTTGTGGTTTTTTTAACCTCCCTTTCTGCAACCTTATCTGTAAAACTATTCCAGACATCGGTCATCAGTTTAATAATTCGTGAGCGTCTAAGTTGAACGATTATAGAAGAAGCCCCAACTTCTCCCTCTTCCCTCGTTTCAGTTTTAAACCTTTGAGCCCAAACAATTAATGGTCTCCAAATTATTCTATCAATAAGTACAATTATCAATATTATTGTTGTTAAACCTACCACAATAGCGGGAGTATTTCCTTCAATTGCTGCAAGTTGTAAATATGAACCAAGTCCTGGTAATCTGAAATCCTTTCCTCCAAGGATAAACATCTCTGATGCCATAAGAAAAAACCAGCCACCTGCTATCGACATCATACTGTTCCATACTAAACCTATAATTGATGATGGTAGTTCAACGTAAATGAACTTTAAAAATTTATTAAAGTTAAATACTTCCGTTACTTCTTTAAAGTCTCTTGGTATAGCCTTCATTGAACCATAAACACTAAATGCCATATTCCATACTTGACTTGTGAAAATTAGAAGGATACTTGCCATCTCCAATCCTACTCTTTCGTTTGGAAAGATATTTATTAAAGAAATAACAAATATTGGAAGGAACGATAATAGTGGAATTGATTGCATAACATCAAGAAGTGGAATCATAATTGACTCTGCTTTTTTAGAATGCGAGGCAATGTATCCATATAGAATTGAAAATATAAGAGAAATACCAAAAGCAGCAAACTGCCGTAATATCGAAAACCATGCATAGAGTGGCAAATTAGAATAAGAGAGAGTAATTTTTGCAACATAGGAGCTATCTCTTCCTATGCCTGTCCCTGTATTTATGAGTCCATAGATAAATGAGAGAATAAAGAGAATTATAAATATATCTATTGTTTCTATGCTAATTCTTTTCTTCTCAAAAGGAATCCTTAATTTCATAAACTATAATTATACAATTTTTTTCTTTTTCTCTTCACTCTCATCCGAGTTTTCTTTTTAATTCTCTACTCTTCTTTTTATTTTGCTTCTTTTATGACATTTTTGTAATTTCTCTTGAAATTTTTATGACCACACCTAACAATTTTTCTCACTTCTCTTCATTTTTCCCCGTCCTTTCTCATTCCTAAATTTTCTAACTACTGACTGTTGCATAAATTCTATTTATTTTTATACTTATACTATGTAATGGTAAAGAAGAGGCAAATTTGGGATAGTGCCTATAAAGTATTTATCACAGTGTTAATCTGTGTTATATGCATAGCATTTTTGATTAACTTTGGCTCTCCGCAAGGTGCTCTTTTAATTTGTTGGGCAAAAGAATCCTCAGCTTTTATAAATTCACAAGCTATCTCTAATTTTGGAAAGTATATTGCTATCGGAACTAATTTAGGCTTACTAACAGTTTATGACAGAACTGGCAATGTAATTTTAGAGAAATTATTTAAAGACCCAATTCTTGATGTTAAATTTTCCTATGATGAAAGCTATGTTTATGTGAGGTCCTATTCTGTTTATGCTGTTAATATCAGAAATAATTCTGTTTCCTGGGAGAAATTCTTAAAGAATTACTATGTTTCTGATTTTTTCCCTTTTAGGGATGGTAGATTAGGTTTTCTCTTCGCTTCAAAGACAGATTTAACAAACCTCTATATTTATACTGATTCTAAGGGTGGGAATATAAAGCAATTTAGATTACCTGAAACTTATGGGAGATTTAAAGTAATAACTTCCCCGAATGGGAAGTATATTCTTTTTTCAACTGAGGATGGGAATATTTATAATATACGCTACGATGGCTATGTGAATTGGAATACTCATCTTAACCCTCCCGTTTTTATTGATGCGAAGCTCAATTATCCTCTTTTAATTGATATAAATAATGATGGATTCACTTGCATTTGTTATACTTTTGAACAGTTTGGTAAAATGGGTAACCTTTTGAGCTTTTTTGATTTGGGTGGAAAGGCTTTGTGGCAGAAGAATTTTACTTTCACAATAAGTAGTCTTTCATTTTCCCCGGATGGGAATAAGATAAGTATTACTTATTCTTCATACGTTAAGGTATTTAGAACTGACGGAACTACTCTTTTCGAAAGTTATCAGTATGGTTATATTCCTGTTTTTTCTGCCTTACTTCCGACAAAATTATTAGTTTTTTATACTTCAAAAGAGAATTCAAGCTTTCCCTTCTCTTCAAAAGGAGAAATAATTCGCCTCCAATCTATATATAACAGAAAGTCTTTATTTCAAACAAAGCTTAATTTTAAATGTGATAGTTTTTTTTCTTCGGTGGATGGATTCTATTTTTTCGAGATTTCAAAACCATTTTTAATAAGGTTATATAGGTATCAACAAATAAAATAAAAGGATGGTGTATAAAATGCAAAATTATGATGTTCTTTTTACTGAAAGAGCAAAGAGCGTTAAATCCTCTGTAATAAGGGAGCTTTTGAGTCTTGCCACCAAACCGGGAATAATTTCTTTTGGCGGTGGTATGCCTGACCCTGCCTTATTCCCCGTTAAAGAATTTAAAGAGTGTATGGATATTGCTTTAAATGAGTACTCTTCTATCTCTCTCCAGTATGGAGAAACTCCAGGTTATTATCCCTTTAGAGAATCTTTAGTTAAACTTTCTGAGGATGATGGTATTAAAAATATCGGAGTCGATAATATAATAGTTACAACTGCCTCGCAACAGGCTATAGATTTTATTTCAAAAATCTTCATTGAAAAGGGAGATACTGTAATAGTCGAAGCTCCTACTTATTTAAGTGCCATTCAGTCATTTAAGACTTTTATGGCTAAATTTGAGATGATACCTATGGATAAAGATGGCGCTATAATTGATGCGTTAGAGGAAAAACTCAAGGAGCTTAAGAGTAAAGGGATAAGGCCTAAATTTTTCTACACAGTTCCAACATTTCAAAATCCTGCTGGGGTTTCCTTGACTCTTGAAAGGAGAAAAAAACTGATAGAGTTATCTAAAGAGTTTGATCTGTTAATTATCGAAGATAATCCTTACGGTGATTTAAGATATAGTGGAGAAGCAATTCCTCCAATTAAGGCGCTTGACACAGATAATAATGTCATTTATTTACGAACATTCTCAAAAATTCTTGCTCCCGGAATACGGTTAGGATGGATTGTTGGACCAAAAGAGGTAATAAGCAAGGTGAATCTGCTTAAGCAGGCAACAGATCTTTGTACCCCTATTATCACTCAAGTTGCTACAGATCAGTATTTAAGAAAAGGTTATTTGAGGCCGCATATTGAAAAAATTAAAGCATCTTATTCAGTTAAATGTAAAGTTATGATTGAAGCAATTAATAAATATTTCCCAGAGGAAGTAAAAATCAATGCTCCTGTTGGTGGAATGTTTTTGTGGGTCCAAGCTCCTCAGAACATTGATACAGTTGCTATGTTTAATGATGCAATAGCAGATGGCATTGCATACATAGTTGGGACTGCTTTCTTCCCTGATGGTTCTGGCACAAATACTATGAGACTTAATTTTACAATGGTTACTCCTGAAAAAATTGAAGAAGGCATAAAGAGACTTGGAAATCTCCTCAAGAGGAAGCTTGCATAAAATCTATGAGTAAGAAAGTAAAATTACAGAAGAGAAAAGAAAATCTGAAAGGTAGAAGTTTAAAAGGTATTAATATCTTAGGATTAGTGCTTTCTATCTCAATAGTTTTGAATATAGTATTTACTTTTTTTACTTTTTTTCGGGGTAAACAAGCAAGTCAGGATATTTACTTTGCCATTGGAAAGGGAGCATTTACAGCTACTGGCTTCGCAACTTTAAAAGATGATGAAGATCCATCATTTTCAATTAAAATTGCACAGTTATTTGACAACAAAACACAGAGAATGTATGGCTATGTTGCCATCTTTAATATAGTAAATTTCCCAGATTGTTCAGTAATAGTGGATGTGGATGCTAAAGTAGTTTCTCTTGGCTTGCTTAAGCCTCTTTACATTGGTGGGAGTGAACAGGAATTAGGTATCTATTTTTCAAAGTTTAATGGGCTTGGTATTCAGGCTTTAGTTGGAAATGAAGGGATTTTTAAACCTGATGATTCAAATCTGGAAATATTTGCTGACAGATTCAAAGATAGTTTTATTAAAACGATGAAACTTCTTTTTATAAAAGTGAATGGAAGAGCTGAGTTTGATAAACTATATCCAAATGGAATTTCTCTTGCCGCTATTGGGGATAGACTAAAAACATTTTTGGCAACTGACATAAATGGAAATGAACTGAACCTCTCTTCTTTAAAGGGTAGGAAAAGTGCGATTATTTATGTAGATCCAGGGTGTGGTAGTTGTAAATCAAAATGTGGAATACTTAGAGACATTTTGGTGCCTAAAGGTGTTAATGTAATATTTGTTGCACAAGGAAGCAAAGAAGATGCAGAAAGCTTTATAAAAGATTATTTAAAAGGTGAACCATTAGTAATTGATGAAGATAATAAAGTTGCCAATACTTTATATCTTGGAGAACCACCATACCTAATGCTTATAGATAAAGATTTAACTATAAAATTCAAAGGACACACAAATGATATTGCCCTTGATGCTGAACCAGCAATAAATGAATTTACGAAGTAGAATAAATGATAAATGTCACGCTGAACTTAGTTTAAGCATCTACCTTCTCCTTTATTCTGACTCCTATAAGGAATTAAAGAAAGCTCTTTGTTTTGATTTTTTTCTGTTTAAACTAAAATATATAGTAGTTTCGATTTTAAGGAGCTAACATTATGAAAAAGAGAGTTATTTTGGTGCTATTTGTTATTGCTATTTTAACCTTTTCGTTTTTACAAGAATTATTTAAGTCTGCAAGCTATGCAGGGGAGGGTAGAAAACTTGTTTTGTTAGAGCTTTTTACAGCTGAGTGGTGTGGTCCCTGCGGCAAAGCGAACCCTGCGATAGACAAGGTTTATGAAGAATCAGGGGGGAGAGATTTTCTCTTAATAAAATTTCATGTAAGTGATGATATGGAATGCAAGATATCTGACGAAAGAGCTCGAAAGTATGGAGTAGAGGGAATACCTACATTGGTTGTTGACGGGAAAGATAGTATTGTTGGTGCTGTCGATAACTATGAGAGCACTTTAAAGGGTCTAATTCAAACTGCTAAGGGGAAGAAAACGAATGTTTCAATAGAAGTTAGTGGTCAAATAACAGGAAATAAAGCAAAAGTTACTGTCTCTTTTGCGGGAGTACCATCTGAAGCTAAATTAATTGCAGTGCTGGTTGAAGATTTCTATTACTATAGAGCACGCAATGGGGAGATTTTTCATAGATTTCTTGCAAGAGATGGTTCAACCATATCTATAAAGGATTCTGGAAATGAAACCTTTAATTTTGAGATAAATAGCAATTGGGCGAAAGAAATGCTTAGGTGTATAGTTTTCATTGAGGATTCATCTGGAGCTATTCAAAATTCTGCTTATGCATCTTTTGGAACATCTGAGCCTGATTTGAGTAAGGCAGTGCTTTCTGTTATTCCTAATGAAATTGAGTTTGGTCAAGTAAAAGAAGGCGAAATTATAAAAAAGGAATTAATAGCTACTAATGCTGGTAAGATTGACTCAATGCTAAAATTAGAATCAAAAGAAGCGTATATAAAATTTTCTAACACAAGTTTCTCAGTTTCTCCTAAAACTCAGGCAAAGATATCATTTACTATAGATGCTACTAATTTAACTCCTAAGCTGTATAAGGCAACTATAAAGGTTTCTTCTCAAAATTACTCTAAAGAAATACCTGTAAGTTTTGAAGTTCTTTCTAAACCATCTCTCTTTGTTGATAAGCAAACTCTTAACTTTGGAAAAGTTAAGCGAGGTGAAAAGCCAAGACTTTCTTTTTTGATAAGAAATAATAATAGAGGACCAATAAAAGGCACTATATCTTCAAAGGATAAGTGGCTCATAATTTCAAAGAAAAGCTTTAATGATCAAGAACTGGAAGTAAATGTTACTGCTTTGACTAAGGATTTACCTCAAGGTAGAAGCGAAGGAGAAATCAATATAGAGTCTGATGGTGGAGATGCCGTAGTCAAAGCCGAAATTGAGATTGCCGCTCCAAAACTCGAGTTTGAGCCATCTGAGCTTGATTTTGGTAAAGTAGAAATTAATGGTGGAAATTTGGAAAGTAGTTTTTTAGTAATAAATAAGGGTGATGTCGCTACAGATATTGAAGTTGTTTCTATTCCTGAGTTTGTTAGAATTGTAGATAAGGAATTTTCTCTTAAAGTCGGGCAAGAGAAAAAAATCAATATTGAGCTTATTAAAGATAAGCTTAAGCTGAATAGTAAAAATGAGGGAAAAATCGTTTTCTCATATTCGGGTGAAGTGGCTGAACTTAAAGTTTCTGTTTATCCAGTTGAACCTCCGCCTATTCTCTCTCTAACCTCTGAGAATATTTCTGAGGATAAAATTTCAATTTCTTTAAAAAAGGGTGAAAAGTATAAAGTTGAAATAGAGATTAGAAATAGTGGGGGTTCAATTCTTGAAGGTAAAATAGAAATCGAGCCAAAGGTTAATTGGGCATCTTTATCAATTACAGATTTTTCTCTTAGGCGCAATGAGGGTAAGAAACTTGTGCTTAATTTAAATACAGCTGATCTTAAGCCAGGTAAATATGAAACAAACTTAAAATTTAACTCTAATGCTAAAGATATGAACATTCCTTTAATCCTTGAAGTAATTAAAGAAAAGATAGTGATAGAACTTAAAATTGGCTCAAATAAAGCAACGGTCTCTGGTAGAGAACTAACTGTGGAACCACCTCCCTATATTAAAAATGGCACAACTCTTGTTCCACTACGCTTTATTTCTGAAGCATTTGGTGCAGAAGTTGAGTGGCAACCAAATATTGGCAAGGGGATGGTAACTATTAAGTTCGAGTCGAAAGTTATCCAGGTAGAAATTGGCAGTCAAACGGCTTTTATAAATGGGATTCCGAGTAAATTACCTGTTCCACCTGAAATCAAAAATGGTAGAACTTTTGTTCCTATAAGATTCATATCAGAAGCTTTTGGAGCAGAAGTTCAATGGGTTGCTTCTGAACAAAAGATAATAATTGTTTTGTAGTTCAATTTTAAGTAAAATATTCAAGCGGTATTAGTAATTAAATGGAGGTTTATTAATTATGGGACGTAAAAAAGGTGGGAGCTCTGCTAAAAATGGCAGGGATTCTAATCCAAAATATTTAGGTGTTAAATTATTTAGTGGTGAAAAAGTTAGAGCTGGGGAAATTATTGTAAGACAGAGAGGTTCTACAATTTTACCGGGTAATGGCGTAGGCATGGGTAAGGATTATACACTTTTTGCTTTAAATGAAGGAATTGTTAAGTTTGAAAGAGAGGGACGCAGTCGAAAAAAAGTCTCAGTAGTTTAAAATTTTATGTTTATTGATGAAATAGAGATTAAGGTTAAAGCTGGCAATGGTGGTAGGGGTGTTATAAGCTTTAGAAGAGAAAAATATGTCCCTAAAGGTGGCCCTGATGGTGGAAGTGGTGGAAAGGGTGGCGATGTCTATCTTGTTGCTACTGAGAATCAATCTTCCCTTGAACAATTTCGGTTTCATAAGTTTTTTAAAGCAGAAGATGGTTTAAGCGGCGAAGGTAGCAACAAAACAGGAAGGTCTGGCTCCGACCTTTATATTTATGTTCCTCAAGGAACCTTAGTTTATGAAAAGGTTGGAGATGAACTTAATTTTATAGCTGATCTTTCTTATAATGGTGCATTTTCACTAATTGCAAAGGGAGGACGTGGTGGTAGAGGAAACGCTTTTTTTGCCACTTCTACTTCTCAAGCTCCGAGAATTGCAGAGAGTGGTGAAGAGGGAGAGGAGAAAACTTTATATCTTGAGCTAAAGCTAATTGCTGATGTTGGAATTGTTGGCTTACCCAATGCAGGGAAGTCCACACTTTTGAGTAAAATCTCCAATGCAAAACCTAAAATTGGAGATTATGCCTTTACAACGCTTTATCCTTTTGTAGGGACAGTTAATTATTCAATTTCAGAACATTTTACAGTGGCTGATTTACCGGGAATTATTGAAGGTGCAGGATGTGGTAAAGGATTAGGGTTTAAATTTCTTCGTCATATTGAAAGGTGCAAAATGCTGCTATTTCTATTAGATTTGGCAGTTGCAAAAGAAGATTTAGAGTATTCGCTAAATACGCTTTTTTCAGAGCTTAAGAATTATAATAAAGAACTTCTGAATAAAAAAGCTTTAATCTGTGGAAATAAGATAGATTTGAATGAAGCTAAAGGAAATATTGAGTTTGCAAAGACACTCTTTGAAAAGACCAAACTCAAATACTTTTTTATTTCTGGCGAGAGCAGAGAAGGTATCAGTGAGCTCTTGCAGTATCTTGCTAATGAACTTAAGACCATTACTTCACCCTCACCTTTTATAAAGGAAAGAGAGACTTTATATGCCTTAGGGGATGAGAAAGTTTTACTTGAAAAAGTATCTGAATCTACATTTAAAATTTATTGTAAGGCACTTGAACGGATAGTTAATGCTACCGATCTATCTTACTCTAATAGTAAAAAATATTTGTTGAAACTCTTTAAAAAGTATAATATTGATGAATTGTTAAGGCTCAATAATGTTTCCGAAGGCGATATTGTAGAGATTGGCGAGAAGAGATTTGAGTGGATCTAATAAAATAAGTATCGGTTTTTTTGGCGGATCCTTTAATCCTATTCATTATGGTCATCTTTTATTAGCTGAATCTGCGAGAGTCGAATTTAACTTAAAAAGTGTAGTTTTTATTCCTACAGGAAATCCGGGCTATGGAAAGGAGCCACTCCCAATTGAACCTGAACATAGATTTAATATGGTTCTTCTTGCAATCTCTTCTAATCCTTGTTTCTTCATTTCCCGAACTGAAATTGAACGAAATAAACCTACTTATACGGTAGATACCCTTCAAAAACTAATAAATATCTATAATCCCTCTATTTATGAGTATTATTATATTGTAGGGCTTGATTCTGCGCTTGATTTACCTAACTGGAAAGAGATTGATAAAGTTTTAAATTACACTTCTTTCGCTGTTGGAACACGGGCGGATTATTCTATTGATGAATTTCATAGGAAACTTTCTCCTTTTGAAAGATATTTCTCGAAGATCCATCTTTTCAAAATGCCTTTAATTGAGATTTCATCACGACTTATTCGCGATAGAGTAAAAGAGGGAAGAAGTATTAAATATCTTGTTCCAGACGTGGTAGAGGAATATATATCTAAAAATAATTTATATAGGAGAGGAGGTTAAATTATAGAAAAACTGGACCAAAATTACATTGTTGAACAGAAAAAAGAGAAGATAATCGATACATTAAAGAATTTAAAGATTGACGAAATTACAATTTTAAAAATCGGAAGTTTAACATCTATTGCTGATTATTTTTTAATTTGTATTTCGGATAATCTTACATTAACAAAGAGAATAATCGAAGAAGTTATTGAAGCTATGAAACAAGATGGTTTTACTCTTTATGCCCCTGTTTTTGACAAAGAGAGCAGTTGGGTCATTCTTGATTATGGCGATGTCGTTCTTCACATATTTCTGGAAGCAGCTTTTAAAAAGTATAATCTCTTAGAAGTCTGGGATAAAGCTCCGAAAGCTTATATTTACTCTTGAGTATAAATCTGTATTATTATATAGGTTATAGATTATAATCTGGAGAGATGGCCGAGTGGCTGAAGGCACTCGCCTGCTAAGCGAGTGAGCGGCTTAAAACTGCTTCGCGGGTTCGAATCCCGCTCTCTCCGCCAGTTTACAATTTCAGCATTTTGAGAAGGTATTGCCTCGCCCT
>Ga0067045_1004319_pt1 | contig 22158 bp, 18 predicted proteins | sample TerdegcTABiofilm_FD_59184 | JGI IMG/M metagenome (GOLD analysis project Ga0067045, IMG submission 59184) | Combined Assembly of (Gp0054472, Gp0054536) Wastewater bioreactor microbial communities from Singapore -Terephthalate degrading...
GTTACGCCTTTTATTACCAAAACCCAGATTTTATGCCGGTTCCAACAGATCCTGAAACAAGTTCAGGATGACGATTTCATGCCGGTTTCCCCGATTTTGAGCGTAAGTCCTGACAAATAAGTCCACCCGACGGAAATAATCAAAAGAGGTGTTTCGGGTTTGAAAAAGAAAATCCCAGACATTGAATCCCTTTTCGGGAAATCTGGTCGGATTCGGGAAGGTTATTATGACGGACGAATCGGTAAATATAGCATCTCACCTGCCTGCCATGGCGGAAATAAAGCCCCATTTTATGGCAGTGGTTATGCCCTATAAACGGGATTTCAGAGGAAGATTCGCTTATATACATTATACTTTAAAACAACTGAATGAAGAGAGTGATAAAATCGCCTTCGGACTGGAGGAGATCGGCGTAAAAAGAGGCGTTCGAACAGTGCTGATGGTCAGTCCCAGTCCCGACTTTTTTGCTTTGACTTTTGCTCTTTTTAAAGTGGGAGCAGTTCCCGTGATGATAGATCCCGGCATCGGTATAAAAAATCTGGGCAAGTGTCTGGAAGAGGCGGAACCTTTAGCCTTTATCGGAATCCCCAAAGCCCATATCGGAAGAATACTTATGGGATGGGGAAAGAAAACCCTGAAAATATCGGTTACGGTGGGAAGTAAAATGTTCTGGGGGGGTTCTACATTAGAAGATCTGGTTCAAAAAGGGATGAAAAAATCTCAGGGAAAACCTTATCCCATAGCAAAAACCCGACGGGACGAGGTAGCCGCTATCCTCTTTACCAGCGGTAGTACGGGCATCTCCAAAGGAGCGGTTTATACTCACGGCATATTCGATGAACAAGTGAAATATCTTAAAGAAATATACGGGATTCAACCGGGAGAGACGGATCTTGCCACCTTTCCCCTTTTCGCCCTGTTCGGTCCCGCCCTGGGTATGACCGCCGTTATCCCCGATATGGACGCCACCCGTCCCGCTCAAGCCGATCCCGCCAAAATTATCCAGTCCATCGAGGATTTCGGCGCCACCGAGATGTTCGGCTCCCCCGCCCTCATCAACCGGGTAGGCAGATACGGTGAAAAGCACGGCATAAAACTTCCATCCCTTAAAAGGGTTATTTCCGCAGGAGCTCCCGCCAACCCGGATTCTATTGATAGATTTTCAAAAATGCTGAGGGATGATGTCCAGATATTTACCCCCTACGGAGCCACCGAATCCCTGCCCGTATCCTCCATCGGCTCCCACGAGATACTGCGGGAAACCCGATACAAAACCGCCCAGGGAAAAGGAGCCTGCGTGGGTATTCCCGTGCCAGGCATAGATTTGAAAATAATTAAAATAAGCGATACACCCATTGAATCCTGGTCCGATGAGTTGTTACTTCCTATGGGGGAAATCGGCGAAATAGCCGTGAAAGGCTCCATCGTTACCGGAGAATACTACAACCGCCCCGAATCCACCCGCCTTGCCAAAATCCCCGACACCCAAAAGGGAGGCTTTTATCACCGGATGGGAGATGTGGGTTACATAGATGATCAGGGCAGGGTCTGGTTTTGCGGGAGAAAGTCTCATCGGGTGGTTACTCCGGAACAGACCTTCTTCACCATCCCCTGCGAGGCGGTCTTCAACGCTCATCCGAAAGTCTTCCGTACCGCTCTGGTGGGAGTGAAAATTGAGGACAGAGTGGAACCGGTGATATGTATTGAATTAGAGAGGGAATTTCAATCCGAGATCAACAATAAGGAAGAGCAGAAAAAAATCAAGAAAGAATTGCTGGATCTGGGAATAAAATATCCCCATACTTCTCCAATTAAACGTTTTCTTTTTCACCCCTCCTTCCCGGTGGATATCCGCCACAACGCCAAAATCTTCCGGGAAAAACTCACCCTCTGGGCAGAAAGGGAAATCAAAAAGAATAAGGAATAAGCAAAAATACCGTAGCGAAGGACTTTAGTCCTTCAGGTAAGAAGCGGCAAAAATACCGTAGCGAAGGACTTTAGTTCTTCAAACAAACCGTCATCGGTGTAAGGTCTGATTATGAATATGAATAAAGTGAAAAGATGTCATTCCGGTCATACTCTGGCGGAAGTGCTGGTGGCTATGGGTATATTTATGATTTTCGTGTCGGCGACGGTGATCATGTATGTGCAGGCGGTGCGGACTTTCAGGGCGGGAGAGAGGAAGACCCGGTTGATTCAGGAAGCCCGTCTGGGTATGGAACGAATGTCCAGGGAATTCAAGAAGGCGTTTTTTATTCTGTATCCCGACGAGACCACCATGTCCTCCAACGGTTCTTCGGTGGTGGTTTTTCAGGATGTTAACGGGAGAGTTGAGGGATTTTCACTAAACGGCGAGGAACATACCCTGCAGTGGGTTCTATATAGTACCGATTTTGACGCGACCCTGCCCGATGAACAGGAACCTACCGAATCCCGCACGATTTCCCGCAAGATTGAATCGGTCTATTTCATGTATGAGGATGCGGATAACCCCCAACTGGTAAGTTTCTGGCTCAATACCCAGACTGAAAATAAAGATCAGGTGTCTTTATATACAAAAATATTTATAAGACATTAGCAATAGAACCACATAAGGGATGGTGTTATAAAAAAAATAACAATGATTTGTTTATTGTTGATTATGATATTTTTGGGGTTTTCCTGTAATGGCAGTACTATTTTTTGTACCCTCACTCCATCAAAAAAGAGGACTTTTCTCTGTTAAAGGCAAAAAATAGATCCGACTCCATCGTTTTAACAGAGGAGGTTTCGTTATGGACACAACCCGGTTTGTACAGGAATTGGAAAATATTTTAGAAGAAGTGTCGGTAGGAATTCTTTCAACCTGCGATAAAGAAGGGAATCCCCATGTCCGCTGGATGACCCCGTCTTTCCTGCCAGGCAGGGGTTTTAACCTCTTTGCCATTACATCACCCCATTCGCAAAAAATTCAACACCTGAAAGAAAACCCGTCCGCTGAATGGATTATCCAGACCAAAGCCCTGGACAAAATCATCACCATCCGGGGAAAAGTAAACCTGCTGGAAAACCCCTCCATCGTCAGGGAAGTTCAGGAAAAAATCGGCAAAAAACTCCGCACCTTCTGGACTATCAACCATGATATAGACAGCTTCGTCGTCCTGGAAACCATCCTTGAAGGGGGAGAACTCTTTATCCCCATGAAGGGAATCCGGGAAACGGTACTGTTTGAATAGAATAACAGTAGAAAGCGGAATTTACAGTTCAGGAATTCAGTCCTGCTAACAGAATAGGAGGGAATTAGATGTCAGACTTGGATTTAAAAAGTAAATATTCCACAGATTTTTTAAATAAATTATTGTTTGATATGCTGTTGATTCGCCGGTTCGAGGAAAAAGCGGCTCAGATGTACGGCTTGCAGAAGATCGGCGGATTCCTTCATCTTTATATCGGGGAGGAAGCGGTGGCGGTAGGATCCATCGCCACACTCGATCTCAAACAGGATTATGTGGTCGCGGGCTACCGGGATCACGGACATGCCCTCGCCTGCGGAACTAGTGCCGATTCCCTCATGGCGGAGTTATATGGCAAATCCACCGGCTGTTCCAAGGGAAAGGGAGGCTCCATGCACTTCTTCGATGTGAAAAACCACATGTTCGGCGGTAACGGCATCGTGGGCGGACAGATCCCTCTTGCGACAGGAATAGCGTTTAAAATTAAATATAATAGTGATAAAGAGAACGAGAAGAGGCGGGAAGACGAAAAAATTCCCAATCCCGGCGTGGTTCTCTGCTATTTCGGCGACGGGGCGATTCATCAGGGAGCTTTTCATGAGAGTCTGAACCTGGCTAAAATATGGAATCTTCCCATCGTATATATTTGCGAAAATAACCAGTATGGCATGGGTACCGATTTTCGAAGGGTCTCCTCGGTGCATGATCTGTCGATTATGGGTAGTTCCTACGGTATCCCCGGCAAGCAGGTCAACGGTATGGACGTGCTGGAGGTTTATGAAGAAGTATCTATCGCTGTCAAAAGGGCGAAAGAGGAGGGGATTCCCTCTTTACTGGAAATTCTCACCTATCGGTATAAAGGACATTCCATGAGTGATCCCGGCAAGTATCGAACCAGGGAGGAACTGGAGGAATACAAGAAACAGGATCCCATTCTGATCCTGAAGGAAAAAATGACGGCGGAAAATCTGCTTACCGAAGAACAATATACGGAAATGGACAAAAAGTGTAAGGAAATCGCAAAAAAATCGGTGGAATTCGCCGAGAAAAGCCCTGAACCCCCACTGAGCAGTTTATATGAAGATATTTTAGTCTGAAGGAGGAGATAAGATGCCTATAATTACCTGTCGTGAAGCCATAAGACAGGCTCTGGACGAGGAAATGGCAAGAGACGACCGGGTTTTCCTCATGGGAGAGGAAGTCGCCCGATATGACGGAGCCTATAAAGTGAGCCAGGGACTGCTGGCAAAATACGGTGAAAGAAGAGTCATCGATACCCCCATCACCGAGGAAGGATTCACGGGAGTGGGCATCGGCTCCGCCATGGCGGGATTGCGTCCCGTGGTGGAATGGATGACTTTCAACTTCTCCCTCATGGCTATAGATCAGGTCATAAACAACGCTATAAAATACCGATACATGTCGGGAGGTCAGATAACAGTCCCCATCGTCTTTCGAGGTCCCAACGGGCCTGCGGAATACCTATCCGCCCAGCACTCTCAGGCTCTGCAGAGCTATTTTGTCCACTTTCCCGGCATGAAGGTGGTGGCTCCCTCTACTCCCTACGACGCCAAAGGTTTGCTGAAATCCTCCATCAGAGATGATAACCCGGTGATTTTTCTGGAATCGGAAATGATGTATAACTGGAAGGGAGAAGTCCCTGATGAAGAGTATCTGATTCCTCTGGGAAAAGCCGACATAAAACGCCCCGGCAAAGATGTTACCGTGATAACCTATTCCAAACCCCTGAAAGTGGTTCGGGAATCCGCCCAACTGCTGGAAAAAGAGGGGATTGATGTTGAAATAGTTGATCTTCGCACTTTACGTCCTCTGGATGAAGAGACTGTCTATAACTCGGTCAAAAAAACCAACCGTTGCGTGGTGGTGGACGAATCCCTTCCGCAGGCGAGTGTGGGTTCATATATAGCCTGGCTGGTGTCGAAAAACTGCTTCGATGACCTGGACGCGCCTGTGGAACTGGTCTCCTCGGAGGACGTCCCCATGCCCTATAACCACAGACTGGAACTCCACGCCCAACCTTCCGTTGACAAGGTAGTTCAGGCGGTAAAGAGAGTGTTATATCTTTGATTAAGAGAAAATCTTCTGAGGAAAACCTTTTTTGAAAAAAAGCGTTTTCCTCAGACTCCTTTCCGAAAAACTTCTAATCTTTTAGACTGTATATTAAAAGTTTTAGGAAGGGGTTTGGGGAAAGCCCTTTTTCAAAAGGGTTTCCCCAATAGAAATCAGAAAAGGGAGAAAATTTATGGCTGAGAAGATTTATATGATCGCCCTTTCACCCACCATGAATAAAGGGACTATTGCCCGATGGAATAAGCAACCGGGAGACTTTATCTCATCCGGGGATGTGATCTGTCAGGTGGAAACCGACAAAACCACCATGGATTACGAATCGACTATGGAGGGAACTCTTTTGCATATTGCGGTTCCCGAAGGCGGTACTGCGGAAATAGGGCAGACTATAGCGGTTATAGGCGAAAAGGGAGAAGATTTTGCCGATCTGCTGAAAGAGGAAACTCCCGTATTATCGGCGGAAGAGAGCAAAACCCCGGATAGTGGAAAAGAGGAAAAAATCCCCGATGAAGAGGAATCTTTTGAGGAAGAGGGAGATCGGATAAAGTCGTCTCCGTTGGCGAGGAAAATGGCGGAACAGGCGGGAATCCGGTTATCCATGATGAAAGGCTCCGGACCCGGCGGAAGAGTGGTGAAAAGGGATATAGAGGAAGAAATTCGCCGAAAAAAACAGGAAAAGCCGGAGATAAAGCCTGTTGCCGGAATAATGGTTCCGACGGTGAAAGCCGCCGTTTCCGCAGTTCCCACTTCCACCCTGGAGGATAGCATGGCGGTCAGCAGTAAGAGAAGGATTATCGCCCAGAGACTGTCCGCGTCCAAGTTTTCCGCTCCTCACTACTATCTGAAGTTGACCGTGATAGCCGATGATCTTATCAAAGCCAGAGAAGAACTAAATTCCCATATAAAAGATAAGGTTTCTTTCAATTCCTTTTTGATAAAGTTTGTCGCTGAGGCATTGAAGCGTCATCCGGGAATCAACGCCACCTGGAGCGGTGATAATATAATCCGCTACCGTCATGCCGATATAGGGCTGGCAGTGGCTATTCCCGACGGACTCATCGCCCCTGTGGTGAGAGATTGCGGTAATAAGGGGATTCTTGGGATCGACAGGGAATTGAAAACTCTTATAGAAAAGGCGCAGAAAAATATCCTGAAGCCCGAAGAGTATGGAGGAGCCACTTTTACCATCAGCAACCTGGGTTCCTTCGGCATCGAGGAGTTTACCGCGATCATCAACCCTCCCGGTTCGGCGATTCTGGCGGTGGGTAAAATACAGAAACAACCGGTTATCAGTGATGACGACGATCTGGTGATAAAATCCGTAATAAAATTAACCCTCTCCTGCGATCACCGGGTGATTGACGGCGCGGTGGGAGCCTCCTTCCTGAAAGAGTTAAAGGATATGATAGAATCTCCCATAAGAATATTGTATTAGCAAATAAAACAATATTGGTGATAAAATGAATAATAAACAAAATGATGATATTCGTTTTGAATCAGAGAAGGAGAATACCCTTTATATTGACGAAGGTGAAGAAAATGATGTCCTTCCTTCTTCTTCAGTGGAAGGGGATGAAGAGGGAATCCCCTTTGCAGAAAGGGATGAGTTCGGATATACCGCTCTTCACCGGGCTTGTGAGGAAGGCAGGGTGGATCGGGTGAATAAACTTTTATCCTGGGGAGCGGATGTCAATGCGATGAATGATCGGGGGGAAACGCCTCTTCATCTGGCGTCGGGGTGGGGTTGGGATGAGATCGCGGAGATTCTTTTAGCCGGAGGAGCTGATGTAAACGCCAGAAATCAAAAAGGCGAAACCCCCCTGCATACGGCGGTTTTCTGGAAAAGAGAAAAAATTGTGAAACTGCTGGTATCTTATGACGCTGACCTTCACAGCAGAACCCATTCGGGCAGGACTCCTCTTGACCGGGCGTTGAGTCAGGGACACAAAAAACTGGCGGAATTCCTGCAAAAGGCGGAATCAAGGGGTAATAGAGGATTGACATCAAAATAACACCTGGGGGATTGAGTCCCACCGATAGGATAAAGCCGGTTGGAGATGGAGTCGGTATAACTCCTGGTGGTTTTCCAAAATCCTTTTCCCGCTTTTTCTTTAAAAAAAGGTTTTTTTCTTTTTTTTTCTAATTTTCTTCCGGGGTGATTTTGATATGGACAGAAAAATCTGGATAATATGCGGAATCTTTTTCGGTTTATGCGGAGTTGCCAGTATTCTGGTCTCCTCATGGTTTTTTATTCATCGCTGGTTTGCCTGCAATTGGCCCACGGTTACAGGCATGGTGTCGGAATCAAAAGTGGACGCTTATTTTTCCAGCGGTACCAGCAGTAGCACCACCATTTCCCGGATGAAATACGTTCCCAGGGTTTTCTACAAATATACCGTTGACGGCAAATCCTATTCTTCCGATGTGGTGGACGGCTTTACCTATTCCTCCGGCGATGAGCGGGACGCCAAAAAGAAGATCGCCGAATATCCAACAGGCAAAGAGGTAAAGGTTTATTACAACCCCTCCAACCCCTCGGAATCCATGCTAAAACCGGGAGCCCAGTTCTTTTTCTTTATATTTATATTCGTGGGTTTGATCTTCGTCGCTTTGGGCTACCTGTTCATTAAAATGGCTCCCCCCGGAGGAAACCCATAAGTGGTAAGGAAGTTTTTTATACCGATTTCATTAAAATAGTTATAACTAATTTATTCTTTTTATTAAAAAAGGTGATAAGTTATGGATAATATAGATGCTCTTCTTGAGGATCTGGTTCTTTCTTCCCTCTTCTCTTCTTCTATAGAAGCGGAAAAACGGGAGAAAATAGAAGGGATAAAGGATCCCCGACTCTCTCTTTATCTTGAAAAAGCGGTGGAGATTATCGGCAAGAGAAAAGGAGAATCTCGAAAACCGGAGGATTATCCCGTAACGGTAGAAGAGATACGCCGGGGGGATGCCCGGATGAAAATGTCGGCGATAAAAACCCTGGTGGATAAACGGGTGGGGGACTTTTTGCTGTTTATCATGGATCTGGTTTTGAAGGAAAGCGATGAACTGGTGCAAAGTACCGGTATTATCGCGGTGGGAACCCTGGGGACCGGCCATGAGGGGGAATTTCTGGCTCCTTTTCTAAAGCATGAATCTCCTAATCTGAAGCTATCCACCCTGACCGCTTTCGAACTTTTGAACCTCCCCGATGCCCTTTTTTATACCTCGTCTCTCCTGAACAGTGAAGATCGGGATTTAAGTCTGATCGCCATGAGAATATTACATAATACCCCCCTCCCTCGCTGTGAAGAGATCGTTTTAAGGCTGATAGACTCCTCCGGCACCTGTTCTCTGGATGCCCTGGAGATTGTAAAAAGAAGGGAATTTAACCGGGATTTTCTGATAAATCTGCTGGAAAATGAGAAAGTTCCCATTGATTGTGCGGAAAAGATCGCCATACATATCCTGTCCTCCTCCGATGGGGCGGTGGAACTGGGCAATACTTTGAGGGGGATCATAGAAAAGAGAAAGGGGAATAAGAGCGAGAGGGAGGAAGATGAGGAAGAACTGCTGAAAAGCTTTTCCCCTGAAGATCCCGATGTGAAAAAAGGAAAGGAATCTCTGCTGAAAACCCTGGCGGATATGTCCATTGAGAGAGGAATTGCGGAAGACGAATCGCTGAAGGGGATTAGAGAAGAGTATGACAGGGTGAGGGAAAGAATCAAGGCAAAGGAAGAGGAGATAAAAAAAGCGGAACAAAAAGAGGTGAGCAAGGGGGGATTTTTTCAACAAGCCCTGGGAAGCATAGGCAAAATGGGAAACCTGGCGAAGCTGAAGATGGAAATGGGAAACCTGCAGGGAGAACAGGAAAGGATAAAAAGGACAATAGGAGAAAAAATTCATCATTTATCCCTTATCGGTAAAATACCCGATGAGTCTGTTAATATATTATCTAAAAAGATACAATATATGGAGCTCTATCAGAAAAAACTTCTGAGGGAAAGAGAACAAAAGCAGGAAGTGTCCGGCAAAAAAACCTCCGACTACATGGAAAAAGCCGGCGAAATGTTTGGTCAATTTACCGGCAAGGCATGGGATTTCACCCTGTCCAATTCCCTGAATCTGCAGATAGAAATGGATAAACAGAAACTGAATAACAACTACCGGGAACTGGGAGAGTTTATTTATAACCTGGTCAAGACGGATCCCTCCTTTTATGGTGATTATGGGGAGATTAGAGAATCTGTGGATAAAATTGACGGTCTTAAAAGTAAAATTCATATTATCGACATGGAACTGAAACAGATAAAAAGAGATTCCACTCCCCAACCGGGAGAGGAGACCGGCAACAAAGGACTGATTGACGCCACCAAAACCTTTATAGACAAAATCAAGACCGGGACGGAAAAGGTGAAAAACGTCCTGGATATAGAAAAAGAATCGGCGGAACTGAAAAAGGAACTCTACTCCGCTTATAATTCCCTGGGGAGGGATTCCCTGAAACTCCCCTTCCTTCAGAATATACCGGATCCCAAAATAAGCAGAATAGTTACAGAAATCAAGAATCTAAACCTTTCCATGCGGGAAAAAGAGATAGAACTCAAGAAGGTTATGGAGAAAATCACCAAAGAAAACCTCTCCATGCTCCTGCAAAAACGAAAGAGTCTGGAAGAGGATGTCAACGCGGTCAGCCGGGAAATACTGGAACAATACGGACAGAACCTTACCATTATATTTACCGATATAAAGGATTTTACGAAAAAGTCCTCGGAAAAGGGACTGGTTCCCATGATGGAAATGCTGGAGGAACATGATCGTCTTCTGTTGCCGGTGATAAAAAAATACGGAGGCACGGTAATAAAACAGATCGGCGATGCGGTCATGGCATCCTTCAAAAACCCCTCCCAGGCGGTTCTGGCGGGCATGGAGATTCAACGACAACTGAGAAATTATAACGAAAGTCTGGAACCCGATAAGCGGATTCAGGTGCGCATCGGCATCAACTGCGGTATGGTGATAGTCAAGGAGGCGGACATATTCGGCGATGCGGTCAATATCGCCTCCCGGGTGGAAAACCTGGCCGACGGCGAGGAGATCTTCATCACCGAATCGGTTTATGAATATCTGGATAAAGAAAATATCCCCTGCGAGAAACTGTCCCCCCGCCCCGTGAAGGGAATAAAAGAAGCCTTGCAAATATTCAAGGTGATCTACTAACAACAACGGTGATTATAAAAAAACTGAATAGTGAGGAAATGACTGCGAACATTCCGGCGTTATAAATATTATATAGTAGTTCTGAATAGAAATTTGCTAAGAACCTATTCGAAAAATAACCTTCTGCCATCGGTGAGGGAGGAAAATCGGGTTCTGGAGAACCCTCCTACGGACTTTCCGAATAGGCTCTAAATCTTGTAGCTCAGACCTTCAGGTCTGGCAAATAGGTGAAATTCCCAATCGGAAATTTTTTTATCAGACTCACTATAGTGAATCTAAAAAAGTTTTTCCTTGACAGATCCTGAAACGAGTTCAGAATGAAGGATCTATAGAGGAAAATATTTATTGGAATTACTATAAATAACTGCAATCGATACTACAACAAAAGGAGATTTGTAAATATTTAGTATGCATTCAGTTCTGCCGTCATTCCGAATTTATTTCGGAATCTGAGACACAAGATGTTGTATAGATCCTGAAACAAGTTCAGGATGACGTGTTTAGTCGTTGTAGGACTGAATAGATACAATATTTAATCCGAATTACTTAGGAGAAATTGAATGGTTATAACATATAAGATATTAAATATATTTTGTCTGGCTCCCATGCAGGGACCGGGAGATTTTATCATGGCATGGGCGGGGCTGCTTATAGGTCTTCTTTTGTTTACTTCTCTTTTATACGGAGTGCTGTCCCGCCTTTTGAGGGATGGTCATGAAGAACCTGCCAGAGTTCATCAGTTTCTTATTTTCGCGGGCATAATCGGAGGGCTGGCTCTGTTTTTTTATATAAAAAGTTTTTTATTTTCACTGAAGATCGACCCTTTCGGAGAATTTTATTCTATTATCTCGGATAAGAACAATATAAATCTGGGTATTGTGGAACTTTTGCTACTGACATCGATTCTTGGCTTGGTGTGGGCATGGATCCGGATATTTCAACTTCTGTTAATAGAAGACATAAATCAAAGATTCTTATTATTAATAAAGATTATCCCATATCTCAGCGGGTTTATGCTGACGCTGTTTCTTGCCTGCGGATGGCTTTTTTATTCCAATATATTTCCCCTGTGGTGGTTCCTGTTTGCACTGGGACTGATTTACGGTATGATAATCATTCTTTCCATGAGGGATTTTCAGAGTGCCATTCAGGCGGGATTGTCGGAGAGTCAGGAAATAGAGGACACCCTCACCATGAAAACCACCTCGGTGATGATAGCCGCCATGCTCATAACCCTTATCGGTATAACCCGCATGGTTACTCTTCCTCCCTATCTCCTCTGCAGGACTATGCCCTTTTCCTATCTGTTAGTCCTTTTTATGGGTATTTGGGTGGTATCCATGTATATGATACCGGGTAAACTATTCAGAGCCTTTAAGATTTTTTTCCGTTACTCGACCCCTTCCGCCCGGATTCTCCATTTTGCCAAATACTCCAGAAAATTTCTCCTCTTCTGGCTTTTAATCGCTTTTATTCTGGTGTCAACCCTTTCTGTCAGCATCTTCCTGGAGAAAGGGTTCTCCTCTCCCTATAAAAATCTTGAAAAATGCGAAAAAAACCTTGCCCTCACGGGAGAACTCTTGGAGGATTATATGAAGGAGAATAAGGGATTTCTCCCCGATAGCCGATCTTTTTACGATGATTCCTGGCTGAAAAAGGTCCGGGGAGGGAGTATGTCCCACATTCTGTCCTGTCCTTCGGGAGGAAAATATATATACCGCAAATGGCGGGATAACCGTCAGCGGGTCATATTCGAGATCCGTTGCACCTGCGGACGCCATAAACGGGCGGGCATCAGCGACACCTACCCCCGATACTACCGGTTTAAAGGAAATGTCCGGGATCAACAGAAATCCCCCACGCCTGATAATAACTAATGCAAATACAGTATCTATTCAGTCCTACAACGAGTAACCACGTCATCCTGAACTTGTTTCAGGATCTCCGGAAATAGGCATAAAATCCTGATATTTTTTTCAAATCTTTCAACAGTGTTGAGAGAGAGCGGTTTATAAAAATTCTCACCGCAGTGAGAGAAAAGGGGATATTTTATGGATACGGAAAAAGATTTCTCTTACATAGCAGAGATGATTCAAAACTCGCAATATAATACCATAAGAAAAGTAAATGTGGAACTCATAAACCTTTACTGGCAGGTGGGAGAATACCTGAGCCACAAGATCGCCGGTGAAAAGTGGGGTAAAAGCATAATCCAGAACCTGGCGGATTATCTCAGAACCCATGTCCCCCATATCAGAGGCTTTTCCTCCCAGAATTTATGGCGAATGAAACAGTTTTACGAAACTTACCGCGATTACCCAATTCTCTCACCACTGGTGAGAGAATTGAGCTGGACTCATAATATAATTATAATGTCAAGAGCAAAAAACATAGAAGAAAAAGAATTCTATTTAATGCTATCAAACAAAGAGAAATATTCAAAAAGAGAACTGGAAAGACAGATTGATAGCGGATTGTTTGAAAGGGTAATGTTATCCCCGGTACAGATTTCCCCTCCCGGGAGAGAACTCTATCCTCAATTATCCTCCGTGTTCAGGGATAAGTATGTGATGGAATTTCTGGATCTGCCCCGGATATTCTCGGAAAAAGATCTGCAAAAGGCTATCGTTGGGAATCTCAGGCAGTTTATCCTGGAGGTGGGTAAAGATTTCACTTTCATAGGGGAATCCTATAGGATACAGGTGGGGAATAATGACTATTTCATTGATTTGCTGTTTTATCACCGGGATCTGCGATGTCTGGTCGCCATAGAACTCAAAATTGATGATTTTAAGCCCGAATATCTGGGTAAAATCAACTTCTACCTGGAAGCCCTGGACAGAGATGTGAAAAAACCTCATGAAAACCCCAGTGTAGGAGTAATTCTTTGCAAAAGCAAGGATAACGAGGTGGTGGAGTATGCCCTCAGCAGAAACCTTTCTCCCGCTCTCATCGCCGAATATCACACAAAATTGATTGATAAAAGACTCTTGCAACAAAAACTTCACGAATTTTTTGAACTCTCTTCCAACGGGAAATATTTTTTACCCGATATTGAAAAAGATAATAATAAATAAAAGGATGTATATATGAAAATATTTATAGCCCAACGGGCGGGGTTCTGTTTCGGAGTCAAACGGGCTCTGGAAACCGCCTATAAAGAACTGGAAAAAATGAAGGGAATCCGTCCCGTTTATACTCTGGGTCCTCTGGTGCATAATCCCCAGGTCATAAATAAACTGGAAAAGGACGGGATTAAATCCATATCGGAAGAGGAACTGAATACCTCGGAACCGGGGCATGTCATTATCCGGACTCACGGCGTCGCTCCCCGTGTAAAAGAAAAAATTGTGCAAAAGGGGTTCACCTTTACCGACGCCACCTGCCCTCTGGTTGAAAGAATTCACAAAATAGTTCTTCATCTGAAACAGGAAGGGTATCCGGTGGTTATCGTGGGACACGGCGAACATCCCGAAGTGGAGGGAATTGTGGGCGAACTGGAGAGGAACTGCACTGTCATTTCATCCCTTAAAGAGGCGGAGGAACTGAAACCCGTCTCCCGGCTGGGGATTGTTTGTCAGACCACCTTTCTGGTTCCCGAATTTCTGGAGATTGGTTGCAAATTATTGAGTAAAGCCAAAGAATTGAAAATACATAACACTATATGCGATGCCACTCAGGAGCGACAGGAGTCCGCCCTGAAAACCGCCGCCGAAACCGATGTAATGATTATAGTGGGAGGCAGGGAATCCTCCAATACCCGGCGATTAGTGGAAATCTGCAGGTCGGTAAATCCCAACTCCCATCAGGTGGAAAGTCCGGAGGAACTGCAAGGAGATTGGTTTTATGCCTGCAGGGATGGGGAAACCGATATGGAGGAAGAAAAAGGGGTCAGAGAAACCGGAGAAGTGGAAAAAGAGATGAGTAGGGTAAAAGAAGTAGAAAATAAAAGAGATATAAAAGTCGGTATTACCGCCGGTGCTTCCACTCCCCATGATGTCATAGAAGAGGTCGTTAATAAAATAAAGCAAATGGAATAAAAACAAAGGCGGGTATTATCATCGGGATTCTCATAACTGATGATGTCCTGTTAAAGCAAAGGAAACCCGAATCCCGCCCTGGGTTTGTAGCTAGTCTCTATGAATTTTCTGTTGGTCGGGGTTTAATCTCCCTACAAACGGAAATAGTGGAGGAGGGGATCTGCTCTCCCCCTTCCATGAGATGAAGGATGTAGCCCAGTTCGTTGAGGGCAACCCGATTGTTGGGATCATAATCCAGGGATTCCAGGAAGGCGGAGCGAGCCATTTCCAGATATCCCAGTTCGATGAGTTGTATTCCCTTGCCTCTTAACGCCAGAGCCTTGAGGGTGGGGGTTACGATGGGACGGAGTTTCAGGGCTTTATCATAGAGGAGGAGAGCTTTTTCAAATTCTCCCAGACGGTGGTGCAAGAGAGCCAGTTCGCATAAGAGTCGGGGATGATCCGGTTCCAGTCGGATACCTTCCAGAAGGTTTTTCAGGGCTTCATCGCTCTTTCCCTCTTCTATGGCGATATATCCCAGGTAGTAACAGGCACGGGGATAGGCGTTAGCCAGCCAGACCACATCTTTCTGCGGTTTATCCGGATTAAGAACAAAGGTAAAAAACTCTTCCTTGTCCCAGAATTTAGCAAAAACCGTGTCCTCAGTTTCGGTATAGGCGGTGTAATCGGGTGGAATATTGGCGATGACTTCCTCCAGTATAAACCGGGCGGAAACAAAATCTCTTTTATTTATAAAAAAAATAGCGGCATTTACCTTTTGGGAATCTTCGGTTTCCATATCCCTGCAATCGGCATTCTCCGTCGGAATTTTATTTTCTTCATTATCCAGAAACGATTCATCTCCGTTACAGACGTTTTTGCAGGACTGAAGTCCTGATCTACATTATTTACCCATGAGCGTTTATGCAGGACTAAAGTCCTGATCTACATAGCGTTTTTGCAGGACTAAAGTCCTGATCTACATTATTTACCCATGAGTTGTTTGTTTAGTGTAAAAGATTTATCTCTCAGATATTGTCTTTCCTGTCGGGTGAGGGGGAAGTGGGAATACTGGAAGAAGGTATTATTTTGTAGTAGGGGATCTTCTATGGCATCGCCCAGGGTTTCCTTCATTATGTAAAATTCTTTTGTGTGGGGAACGGGGGTAAAATCGCTGACCCGGCTCTGGACGCCCAGAGAATAGACCAAATCCAGGGTCTCCTCACAGTCTCGGACGCCGGTGCCGGGAAGTCCCGCCAGCACATAGACGCCCATTTCCTCATGAGAGAATCCCGCTTTTTTGAGGTTCTCCACCGCCTGAACGAAATCCGGAGTGGAGACTTTTCCCGAACTGAACTCTTTCTGAGATTGAGGAGAGGAACTTTCCAGACTCAGCCGTACCGTAATAAAACCAGCTTTCTTCATCAGATATGCCATCTCTTCGTCAATCATCCGGATATGTAAACCGTTGGGAGCATGAAATTTAAGGGGAAGTTTTTTATCTATGATTTCATTCAGAATAGGAATTATAAATTTATGGGGATTTAAAAGGAGGGCGTCGTCGTAGAAGGCTATATCCTCAACACCAAAAGATGAATATATATGTTCTATTTCCTTTACCACCTCATGGGGTTCTCTTTGTATAAAGGAGGGTTGCAGTTTTCTGGAGGCACAATAAGTACAACGGAAGGGACACCCCACACTCCCCAGCACCACGCCGTATTCATGCTTGTAATAGTGGTGAAGGGCGGGGTAGGGAAACTCCTTTATATCCGATGGTATGAAATTTATATCTGTATTTGTGATTTCATGAATAACTTCTAATATATAAGAAATACTACCGCCTGAGATTACCATATTCGCCCCGGATCGGGTTTTTGCGAATTCCTCACAGAGGGTGGCGTAGATACCTCCCAGAAGAACGGGGGTTTGAGGAAATTCTTCTTTGAGAATGGCTATAGCCTGATGTACTCCCGGATACCAGTAGGTCATGATGGAAGTTACCAGAATCAAGTCCGGTTCGCCATTTCTTCGTATATCCTTAATGAAATTTTCTTCATCTATTCCATATCTTTTATATTTTCTCGGTATATTTTTATATATTTCCGGTTTGGGGATCTCCTGACTGGGAAATTTACCCGTCTTGTCCTGCCGTATTTTTACTCTACCCGTGAGAGATGGATGAAGCCGATCCATACAGTCAACAAGGTTAACCTGAAAACCGTTCTTTTCAAGAATAGATGACAGATAAAGCAACCCTAGGGGTTTCATCCAGAGATCGTAGGCTTTGAAGTCTATCACCCAGGGATTAATTAAGAGGATATTTTTATTTTGTTTCATTTTATTCTTCCGCTCCCCAACCGATAAAGAATATTTGGTTTTTTATTTTATTTACATACACTTCCGTTTCTCAACCGGTAGAGAATATTTGGGCATTTATTGTATTCCGTGCTTCAACAGGAAGAGAGTATTCTGTTTTTTTTATATTTATTTTTTTCCACGTACCGCACAGGAGGTACAATAGCCGATATCGGGGTAGATCCGTTCTCCGCAGGTGTTGCAGTATTTTACGCCTCTTTTTTTTGATTCCTCGAATTTGGAGAAATCGTCCGAGGAGGGTTTTCGGGGTTGTCCCTTGGGATAGAGGATCCGATCCACGTTTTGTTCGAATTCCTGCTGGGTCAGATCCGTTCCGTAGTTACATCCGCCGCATATACGGATATATTTTCGTTTATAACAGAAAACCTTTACAAACATAACGGTGGAGTGGAAGGAGACCACTTCATATCGATGTTTGGTCCTTTTCTTGCAGGAGGGGCAATCCAGAATTTCTTCCGCTTTAACTTCCCTGTTGGGAATATCCACCATATAAACTATCATATCTTACACTCCTGGAATAGGCTGTTTATCAGGTCATTCTTCAATCTGTTTTGTTATTCCTTCCGGGACGGTGATCAAAAAAAGCTTATCTCAATCTTTTGGTAGGGGATCAAAAATACGCCGGGCAAAAATCCCTGCGTATCTTCTTGTTAAGACACTCATATATACGGAATTAAATAGCAAGCATATTAGCGGTTATGGTACGACATCCGGTAGCATCCGGTGGGTTCGACTTTGAGATATATGCCGGGGCGAATGGAGATAGAACTGAGACGGTTATGGTACCCCATGTCCGCCAGGGTCAGCCGGTGGGTGGCTCTCATCTCGATCATGGCGATCTGGGCTTCCAGACTCAGCGAAACCCGATCCCGGAGCCAGGGGCCTGAGGTATCCATACCGGGAACGGCTACCGCTCCGCCGGAGGCGTCGGATACCTTACTGACCCGGTTTTGCTGTCTTATCTGGGGGGGTTGGGCCTGTTGCTGTTGTACCTGGGGGTTGTTGGCGGAGCCATATATCCTTCCACCTCTCCGCCTGCTACGTATTTGTTCAATCCGGTCGGTCTGATCGTCCATAAAACACACCCCTTCTTTATGGTGAAAATATAAAATTTTTTTGACAGATTCTTATAATTATTATAGCAAAAAGCCTTTTCACTTATGTTGCCGATATGTTAACATTTGTTTCCCGACTTGTTAACAACCCGGTTCCTTACCGGAGGACTGAAAAAAGGACTTTTGCCCGCGACCTTTAATATTACATTTATTCCTGGGAGGATAATTTCTTCAGGAGAATTTTCAATAGGGGAGGCTAAATTACAGATTAGGCTACAGGCTATATCTTATATAAGAGATTGCTGGAGGCAGATTTGAAAAATATTCTTGAACATGCGGTGGATCCTTTATGTATGCTGGACACCGCCTATACTCTGGATACTCAGATAGAACAGGCTTTGAAATTATCTCATGATTTGAATTGCAAGCCGTTTAAACCTAAAAATATTATCATGCTAGGACTAGGCGGTTCCGCCATCGGAGGAGAAGTCATGATCTCCTATTTCAGAAACGAGATCCCCGTTCCCATCATTATTTGCCGGGAATACGAAATACCGGGTTATGTGGGTAAGGACACCCTCTGTCTGGCGGTCAGTTATTCGGGCAATACCGAGGAAACCCTCTCCTCCTACGAAAAATGCAAGGAACAGGGCGCCTATATCATCGCCATCTCCACCGGCGGCAAACTGGAAGAAAAAGCCCGAAAGGACGGCTATCCCTTCTGTTCTCTTCCAACCGGCTATCAGCCCAGGGCTGCCCTTGCCCTGACCTTTACCGTTCAGATGCTGATTCTTTGTCGAATGGGACTGGTCTGGGACAGAACCGAAAGGCTCAAAAAAACAATTCAAATTTTGAGAGACTGTCAGAATAAATGGAGAAACCCCGAAGATAACCAAGATCCCCTTCCTCTTTCGCTGGCTCGACAACTGCGGGATAAAATGCCCGTGGTCTATGGCAGCTGGGGGTTCCTCAGCAGTATGGCTTATCGCTGGAAATGCCAGTTTAACGAGAATTCCAAGATATTCGCCTCCCATCACTATTTTCCCGAACTGAACCATAACGAGATCGTGGGCTGGGAAGGATCCCACCGGATGTATGAAAATATGAGCGTCATCCTCCTGAGAACCCCCTACGAACCTCCCCGCATCAAAATCCGGGTGGATCTGACCCGCTCCATGCTGGAGAAAATAGTGCCGGTGATTGAAATTTTCCCCCAGGGAGATAATTCTCTGGAACACCTTTACTATTATATCCTTCTGGGAGATCTGACCAGCATCTATCTGGCTTACCTCTACGGCAGGGACCCGGGAGAAATAGACTCTATCAACCGGCTGAAAGAACAACTGGATCGGCTGGTATAAAAAAGCAAATAAAATATATCTTCAAGCGACAGCGAAGGACTATAAAAGAAAGGATAAACGGTATGAAGGAACAGGACGATCTGGTAATCGGCGTGGATCTGGGCGGAACCCATGTGTACGCCGGTGTGGTGGACACCCAGGGCAAGGTTTTACTGCGTGCTGAAGCGGATATAGATCTTTCTCTGGATGCGGAAACAATCATAAGAAAATATATTATTCCCGTTATAAAAGAAGCCATGGAGGAGAATCCCGACTATACTCCCAGGATTCGCGCCGTGGGCATGGGAGTGCCGGGAAACCACGATTCCGCCAGGGGGATCTGTTTCTTTTCCCCCAATTTCCGGTGGCATAATGTGCAGGTCATCGCTCCCATTCAGGAGGCTCTCAATATACCGGTCTTTATGCTCAACGACGTGCGGTGCGCCACTCTGGGTGAAAAGCACTTCGGTGCGGGCAAATATTTCCCCAACTTTGTCTGCTGTGCCATTGGAACGGGCATCGGGGGCGGAGTGGTCTGCGACGGCAAACTGGTTCTGGGAGACAGCGAAGCGGCGGGAGAAATCGGTCATATAACCATACTCCCCGACGGTCATCAGTGCAACTGCGGCAATTACGGCTGTATGGAGGCACTGGCGTCGGGTCCCAATATCGCCAGAAGAGCCAGGGAGGCTGCCGGTAAAAACCCCGATACCCTCATGTTAAAGATGGTGGAGGATATTTCCCGGATTTCCGCTCACACCGCTTTCCTGGCGGCTCAAAAGGGAGACGAGACCGCCCTGGAAGTCTGGAGAGAAACGGGCAGGTATCTGGGTATCGGCTTTGCCAACATCGCCCACACGGTGAACCCTTCCCGGATTATCATCGGCGGCAGGGTTGCGGGAGCCATGGAGTTCTTCGTTCCCTCTATGAAAGACGAGATCCGCAAGAGAGCCAGGATGATCCGGATGGATTCTCTGGAGATCGTCCCCGCCAAACTCAAAGAGAACGCGGGCTTGGTGGGTTCTGCGGCTCTTGCCTTCGAGAAAACGGGAATTCTGTAAGAAAAACCATCGCTCAGCCCCTGAAATCCTGCGGTTTGAGGGGCTGATATGCTATTTCAGGACAAAATTTCGGTTGATAGAAAAGTTGGGAATATGAAAAAATTTATAAGCAAATTCAAGAATCTGGAACTTAAACATTTTATCCTGATTTTATTCACTCTTGTCTGGGTGGCTTTTTCCATAGTCAAGATGGCTTTTACCATCATGGGCAATGAGCAAAAGACCGCCGAATCCCCCGATGCTCCTATAAAGGTCTATACCAATTTTCTTTATTTCAGGAATCTTATGACCGGGGAGGAAGCCAGCCATCTTGCCATAAACCCTTTATCACAATTTGAAAGGGATATTCTCAAGGAATATGACGCCATATTCGGCTCCGCTCTTTTCCGTAAGGAAGATATTTCCAATTGGAACTGGTTTCTCAAGGGGTTAAAGACTTCCTTCGGAGGTAGGTTGCTAAGTTTCTTTAGTCAGGAGAATCAAAAGCTAATAAAAAATTATACCAACCGGGATGTTCTCTCGGAAGACGCCAAGGACTCCATCATCAGGGATCTTAATTATATGCTCGACAGAAGGGATTTTTATTCATCTCTGAAGGATGTTAAATTGAACCCCCGTCAAGAAAAAATCCGAGAACAGGGGCTTCAGGATCTTCCCCCGGAAGAACTTCAAAGGTTTAACCGGCAGATAATCGAATCGTCCTTTATCAAATGCGTTACTCCCACCCGCAGTATATACCGGTATGAGATCACCCCTTCCCTGGTGATGAAGTATATAATGATTTCCTATCATTTCGGAAATAAAAAGGATTATACCGTATCGGAGGAGGATATATCCGGCTGGGTCTCCCTCATGGAAACCCTGAAAAAGAACGATTCGCCTCCCTTCGCCCGGATCCGTAAACTTCTCAGCAGCCGGTGTAACAGTATTATAAATAAGTGGGAACCCGACAAGGAACTCACATCCGATGAGCAAACCGCCATTATAAATGGAATTAATGAAATAATAAGAGATAGGGATTTTTATATTGAAAAAGATTTTAATGGGCTAGAAACTTCCGGTAATATGGCTTCTCTCCTAAAAAAGGGAGTTGACCGAATATCCCAGGAGGAAGTAGAGGAACTGAACAGGGGATTTCTGGACAGTCTGTTTCCTGGGGTTTTCAACCCTCCTTCCATAGATGATAACATATTATTTATATACAATAAATATAGAGATAAATTAAAAGAGGATCCCGATATGGATAAGGTTGTATCCATGCTGTATATCGGTGATGTGGCTCAGGAAGATCCTCAAGGGAAGTTGATGCAGGTGCTGGATGAGGGTTCTCCCCTGTTTATCCGGGAGGAGATTACCGATTGGTACGCTCTGGTTAAAAGCCTCAAGAGCCAGGGAGGACCCGCTTCCAAAAGGGTCATGGAATGTATGGATGAATCTACCAGAGAGCTGATTCTCAGATCTAACCCGGCTTCTCTCTCTCAGGATGAAGAAAATAAAATAATTTCGGGGATGAATCTTCTGCTGGATAATAAAGATCTTTACAAAAAAGAATCTTTTGTAAAAGTGGCTCTGGGCAATGAGGAAAAAAACCTACTGGCAAAAGGAAATCTTTCTCCCTACGAGGTTCGCAAATTTAACCGGCTTCTGTTGGAGTCCGTGTATCCCATGCAGATTAGCGAATTTTCCCGGAATAGACTGTCGGGGTGGTTTCATAGCCAGGCTCTTTCCGACTATTACCAGATTTTCCCCAACCCTGCCGGCGAAGCCCGATTGGATAAGGAAATCCGAGAGAAACT
>Ga0067045_1029282_pt1 | contig 22149 bp, 27 predicted proteins | sample TerdegcTABiofilm_FD_59184 | JGI IMG/M metagenome (GOLD analysis project Ga0067045, IMG submission 59184) | Combined Assembly of (Gp0054472, Gp0054536) Wastewater bioreactor microbial communities from Singapore -Terephthalate degrading...
AAGATACCTTTCACCTTCCCCTCATAGGCAGCATTAAGTATTTCCACCACAGTAAGCCCAACTTTATCTGGTAGCTCTACTCCCCAGGCTTTTGCAAATTTCTCTCTTGTCTGAGGATCAGTGACTGCTTGATAGCCGGAATAGACATTGGGCAAGGCTCCCATATCACAGGCACCCTGCACATTACTCTGTCCTCGTAATGGATTAACACCAGCATTCTCCTTACCTATATTACCAGTTAACATGGCCAGATTAGCAGTAGAAAGAACATTATCCGTACCGGTGGTATGCTGAGTAATCCCCATGGAATAAATTAAGGAGGCACTTTCAGCACCAGCATAAATCCGAGCTGCTTTTCTGATGTCTTCGGCTGGTACTCCGGTAATTTTGGATACTATCTCTGGAGTATACTTGAGAACTACTTCTTTCATCTTTTCATAATCTTCGGTCCTTTCCCTGATGAATTCCTTATCCTCCAGACCTTCATTAATTATTACGTTCATTAAGCCATTGAATAAAGCCACATCAGTCCCTGGTCTCTGTCTTAACCAGATAGTGGCATATTTGGCTAATTCTATCTCTCTGGGATCAGCCACAATTAACTTTGCCCCACTTTTAGTTACTGCTTTTTTAATTTCTAAAGCAATAATAGGATGATTTTCAGTAGTGTTAGAACCGGTTAGATAGATTACCGGAGCATGGGCAATCTCTTTAATAGAATTGGTCATAGCACCACTACCAAAAGACTGGGCCAGACCGGCTACTGTAGCAGAATGACATAGTCGGGCACAGTGATCTACATTATTGGTCCCCAAAACAGCTCGAGCAAATTTCATAAGAAGAAAATTTTCTTCGTTGGTACATTTAGCTGAAGAGAGGACAGCTAAACTATCACTTCCTTCCTTCTCTTTTATTGCCTTGAATCTATCGCTAATAAGCTGGAGTGCTTCTTCCCAGGATGCCGGCTCTAATTTCCCATTTTTCCTGATTAGGGGGGTTGTTAAACGATCTTCTCTTTGAATATAATCATTTCCAAAACGACCTTTTACACAAAGATTAATCCCATTTACTACACTAGCAGGATTAGAGGTAACTTTTATTACCTTTCCGTCTTTAATGTTCAGATCAAATCCACAACCACATCCACAGTAATTACAGGTAGTATGAACTTTTTGAAATTCCCAGGCTCTACCTTTACCTTGTGCTGACTTATCAATAAGTGCTCCCACCGGACATACTGCTACACATTGACCACAAGAAACACACTGGGAATAACGTAAACCTGTATCAGCACCAGCTATAATCTTTGTTTTTGAACCACGATATCCAACATCAATAGCATGGCTCTGCTGTATTTCATTACATATTTCCACACATCTACCACAGAGAATGCATTTATTTAAATCTCTTACAATAAAGGGATTGCTCTCATCTAAAGGAATCTTCCTTTCCTCTCGCTGAAACCGTGTTTCTTTAATTCCCAGCTCGTAGGCTAAATCCTGTAGGGAACAACTACCAGCCTCTTCGCAAGTCATACAATCAAGAGGATGATTACTGATAAGTAATTCTAATACTGTTTTTCGAGCTTTGCTAACTCTCTCATTATTGGTATTAATAATCATTCCCTCTCTTACAGGATAGACACAGGATGCTACTAAATTGGGTACTCCTTCCACTTCTACTACGCAAACCCGGCAGGAACCAGGGGTAAAACCAAGTTCAGGCATAGCACAGAGAGTAGGAATGGGAATGCCATTATTAGTAGCTACTTCCAAAATAGTTTGCCCTTCCCGGGCAGTTACTACTTTTCCATTAATCGTTAACTTTACTTCCTTCATAATCTATTTTTTTCTCCTTATCTTACAAACTTTTTTCAGAATCTAATCTCTGAATTTTCTGCTAAACTTATTCCACTTTCTTTTAATCTTCATTCTTGCAAGTGGGTTATGAAGTAAAAACTAATTTTTTCTTTTTTAAATTTATACTCTGGCTTAATTCGTGTTGGAAATATTTCAAGGCTGATAAAATAGGTTGAGAAACTGATTGCCCTAAGGGACAAAAAGCAGTTAATTTCATAGTGGTGGCAATATCTTTCATATTTTCCAATTCATCAGGATAACCATCTCCATCTTTTAATCTATTACAGGCTTTATAAAGATAATCTGTTCCTATCCGACAAACAGAACATTTTCCACAAGACTCATGCTTAAAAAATTTCATACAACTGGTTAAAAAATCAGCAACTAATACCGAATCATTCATAATAAGTAATGCTCCCGAACCAAGATTATGTCCTAATTCCTGCAAGGATTGGCATTCCAAAGGAATATCTATTAATTGTTCAGGAAGAATATCACCAGCTGTTCCACCTATTTGAGCCATTTTAAACTTACCAGCAGATATACCACCGGCATAATCATAAATAACTTCTCTTAAAGTGATACCTATGGGAACCTCAATTAATCCTGGTCTATTAACATGTCCCAACACAGTATAAACTTTGGTACCGGGCATATTCTTAGTACCAAACCGCTTAAACCAGTCAGGGCCATTTAAAATGATAGCAGGTATATTAGCAAGTGTTTCCACATTATTAATAAGGGTGGGTTTTTGCCATAAACCATATTGTGCTGGATAAGGTGGTTTTAAACGGGGTTCTCCCCGATAACCTTCCATAGAACTAAGTAATGCTGTTTCTTCTCCACATACATAAGAACCAGCACCAATCTTAATCTGAATATCAAAATTAAAATCAGTGCCGAAAATATTGCTACCTAATAGATTCATATCTTTAGCTTGTTGAATCGCTTTTTGTAATCTTTCTATAGATAGTTTATATTCTCCCCTCACGTAAATAAATCCCATCTCAGCTTCCACCGCATACCCGGCAATGATCATTGCCTCAATGACCTTATGGGGATCTCCCTCCATAATCAGCCGATCTTTAAAAGTTCCCGGTTCTCCCTCATCAGCATTACATATCACATATTTGGGATATCTCTTTTCCTGGAAGGTAAAAGACCATTTCAACCCTGTGGGGAACCCAGCTCCACCCCTACCACGTAGTCCTGATTCTTGAACTATTTTAATAATCTCTTCCGGACTTTTTTCTTTTAAGGTATGTCCTAATGCTTCATAGCCCCCCACACCAATATACTCGGTAATATCTTCCGGATTAATTCTACCGCAATTATCCAGAACAATTCGCCCAAAATATTGTGTTTTACGAGAGTCATATTCAACCAGCTTTAATTCTTCTGGTAGTTTCTCAGTTAATAATCTCTTTTTATAAATTCTCCCCTTTAAAAACTTTTCCCGAACAAATTCTTCAATGTCCTCTTCAGTTAAATTAGCATAGAGCTCGCCACCTGGAAATACACCCAGCACCACTCCTTGATTGGTAGGACCAATACTTCCAGTTTCAATTACTTTTACCTCTTCTGACAATCCTTGACGACTTAGTTCAGTAATCAATCTTGTTTTTACCTGTCGGGCACCAGATAATACCGTATTACTATCAATACCTACCAGGATTTGGGCAATAATTTTATTATTCATGCTACTTGCCCTCCCTTTCCCTTAACTGAGCAATAATTTCCCTAATCTTTGCCGCAGTCAGATAGCCATATACCGTATCATTAATCATTATGGCTGGAGCTACTGCGCAAACACCTAAACAACTGGTCTCTTCTAAAGTAAATAATCCATCAGTGGTAGTTTCTCCCTGAGTAATCTTTAATTCTTGGGATAGAATATCAAAAATAGTCTGGGCACCCATAATATGACAAGGAGGGCTACCGCATACTCGAATAATATATTTACCTCTCGGCTGAAAACTAAACATACTGTAAAAAGATGCAGTGCCAGTAATATTAGACACGGGTATATTCATTATTTCACTTAACAGGGAAACATTTTCTGCACTGAGATAATTCTTTGGATCTGTATTCTGAATTTCATGTAAAATAAGTAATAAATTTTCTCTCTTTCCTTGATATTTTTCCACAATTTCTTTTACTTTCATAATACCTCCTCTTCTTTAAACTCGCAGCGCAGGCACCTCTCTGCCTCCTTTTTTGCTAATGAACAAATCCAGGTCTGCTCCACTTCAGTATCTCCTTTTCTTTCTCCTACTGGAATAAGATGATGCTCCTGTCGACTCCAGCTAACTGGTTCTACTTCAGGATCAAAGGGTACCTCAATAGGTTCATTTACTCTCCAGGGATAATAATCCTTATCTTTTTCCCCGGTCAAATAACGGTCAATCTCTTCTGCTACACTTTGTGCAGCACCAATTGCTTCTACTACTGTAGCTGGACCTGATACTACATCCCCACCAGCGAAAATATCTTGCACTGAGGTAACGCCTCTGTGGTTATTCGTTTTTACCGTCTTATCCTGGTTTAATTCCAGCATTTCATTTTGAGCAATCTCTTCTATACTAGTTGTCTGTCCCAGTGCCAGAATCAGGATATCGATTGTTTCTAAAAAGGAAGAGGCAGTAATCTCCTCGGGTCTTCTTCTACCGGTTCGGTCAAATTCACCCAGCCTCATCTTTACCATTTCCACATCTATCTTACCATTATTTTCTGAAACAGATTTAATGTTTTGTAACTCACAAATAGTAACCCCTTCTTCTTCAGCCTGCCTTATTTCTTCTAAATCTGCTGGCATCTCACTACGGGTTCTCCGATAGACAATAGATACTTTAGCTCCTAATCGTAAAGCAGTTCTTGCCGCATCAATAGCTGTATTCCCTCCACCAACTACTACCACTTTCTCTCCGACTTTTATTTGCTCTTGATTGTTTACCTTATAAAGAAAATCAAGACCAGAGATAACCCTATTACTGGGTAAACCGACCAGTGGAGGAATAACACTATCCCAGGCACCAGCTGCCAGATAGAAGGCTTGATAACCTTCTTTTCGTAACTCTTCTATGGTAATATCCTGCCCTACCTTAATATTAGTTTTTATGGTAATACCATATTTAATTAACTCCTCGATCTCCTTATTGACAATTGATTTGGGTAAACGATACTCAGGAATAGCATGAGTCAACATTCCACCAGGTTTGGGTAGTGCTTCAAAGACTGTTACTTCATAACCAAGCATTGTTAAAAAATAGGCATTAGTGAGACCAGAGGGTCCTGATCCAATCACTGCTACTTTAATTCCCTGAGACTGTTTCTTGGGAGGATAACAATCTTGATAACTTTCCACTTCATCAGCCATAAAACGTTTAACTGCTCGAATATTGACTGCTGCGTCAATATCTCTTCTCCGACATCTGGATTCACAAAATGCTGGACATACTCTGCCACAAACTGCCGGAAAAGGATTGGTTCTTAAATGTGCTTTTAGTGCTTTTTTGTATTGTCCAACTTTGGTATAAGCCAAATAAGCAGGTACATCAACTGAAGCTGGACAACTATTGGAACAAGGAGCATAAATTAGATCTGCGCAAACTCCAGCCCTACATCTTTTATCCTGAATATGTTCAATATATTCTTCTCTAAAATACTTCAAAGTCGACAAGATCGGATTGGGAGCGGTCTGACCTAAACCACATAAGGCAGTATCTTTAATGTCATAAGCCAGTTGTTCCAGAATATCTAAATCTTCCCTGGTTCCCTGCCCATGACAGATCTTGGTTAAAATATTAAGCATGATACGAGTACCTTCTCGACAGGGAGTACACTTACCACAAGATTCTTCCTGAATAAATTCCATGAAATAACGTGCTATATCGACCATACAGGTATCTTCATCCATTACAATTAGCCCACCAGAACCCATTATGGCACCTAGTTCTTTTAAAGACTCATAATCTACTTTGACATTGAGATGCTGTACCGGGATACAACCACCAGAAGGACCACCAATTTGAACTGCCTTTAATTTCTTATTATGGGGAATACCCCCTCCAATATCATAGATAATGGTACCTAAGGGGATGCCCATAGGAACTTCAATAAGACCAGTATTATTAATATCACCAGCCAAAGCAAAAACTTTAGTTCCCTTACTCTTTTCAGTCCCTAAGGAAGCAAATTCTTCTGGGCCGTTTAAGACAATATAGGGAATATTGGCAAAGGTTTCCACATTATTTAGGACAGTAGGGCAATCAAAAAGACCTTTCTGGGCTGGAAAAGGAGGTTTGGGTCTGGGTTCACCCCTTTTCCCTTCAATGGAATGTATTAAGGCTGTTTCTTCACCACAAACAAAGGCACCAGCACCCATTCTAATTTCTAAATTAAAATTAAAACCAGTACCAAGGATATTCTTTCCTAACAATCCATTCTTTTGTGCTTCTTCTATAGCATAAGATAATCTCTCAATAGCCAGAGGATATTCTGCTCGAACATAAACATAACCTTGATTGGCACCAATAGCATATCCACAAATCATCATTGCCTCTATCACACTATGTGGATCACCTTCTAAAATGCTTCTATCCATAAAAGCACCTGGATCACCTTCATCAGCATTGCATAACACATATTTTTGAGTACCAGGTGCCGCAGCAGTAAATTGCCATTTTAAACCAGTAGGGAATCCGGCTCCTCCTCTACCCCTTAAACCAGATTTTTTTACTACCTCTATCACTTCTTCAGATTTCATTTCAGTTAGTGCTTTTCCTAAAGCCATATATCCATCGGCAGCAATATATTCTTCAATATTTAAAGGGTCAATATTACCACAATTCCTCAGGGCAATCTTTTTTTGCAATTTAAAGAAATCAATATCATTAAACATTGCTACCAGCTGCTCTTTTTCTGGTTTTTTATACAATAAACGTTTTACTATCCTGCCTTTTAAGAGATGTTCTTGTACAATTTCTGAAACATCTTCAGGTTTAACCTTCTGATAAAAAATTCCTTCCGGATAAACTACCATAATAGGACCTAATTCACAGGTTCCCATACATCCGGTAGTAATAATATCTATTTCATGATGTAAGTCAGCCTTTTCTAACTCAACTTGCAGTACCTCTTTTATAGGACCAGCCCCTGATGATAAACAGGCTCCTCCATAACATAATAATATATGTGCTCTAAAATTATCCATAATTCTACCTGCCTTATTACTCATATAATTCTAAAACTTGTTCCAGTTTTTTGGGAGTCATTCTACCATGAACATCACGATCTATCATAATAACCGGTGCTAAACCACAGGCTCCCAGGCATCTCTGGATTCCCAAAGAAAACATTCTATCTTCTGTGGTTTCCCCTGGTTTAATGCCCAGAGTCTTTTCTAGTGCTTCGATAATTTTTTTAGCTCCTCTAACATAACAGGCGGTGCCCATACAAACAGTAATATTGTGTTTTCCCACCGGATTCATTTTGAAGAAGGAATAAAAAGTTACCACACCCATCACAGTACTTACTGGTATATTCATATGATCTGCAACAAACTCACGAACCTCAGCTGGCAAATAACCAAATATTTCCTGTGCCTTATGTAAAACTGGGATTAAGAATCCCTTTTTTTCACTATTGTTTTCGATAAATTTTTTTAATTCTAAGAACTTTTCTTCCTGTGATACTTCCTTTTCTTGAATTTGAGTGGTCATAATTATTCTCCCTTAGTAAATAAATATTGGTTAACAACCTGTCCCTGTAAAACATGCTGATGAAAAATTTCCTCCGCCGCCTGAACATCAACCTTACCATAAGTTACCGGTTCTTTCCCCTTTTCCTGAATCTTAATCATGGGTTCTTGCTCACAGAAACCAGCACATCCAGTAGTGGAAATAATAAGGTCAGTCCTACCGCTCTGGGCAATTAGTTCAGCAAATCTGTTCATGGTTTGCCTGGCACCAGCAGCAATCCCACAGGTTCCCAGACATACTACAATTTTAACCTGAAAATCACCCGAACGCATTTCCAGACTTTTGCGAACTTTTTCTCTAATCTTCTTTAATTCTTCCAAATTTTTCATTTCTGCTCTTCCTTTCTCCTTAAATTTTAAAAATATATTAATCCCCAAATTGCTGGTTTATTCCTATCTTAATTAATTCATCTTGCAGATACTTTTTAATATAATCTTGAATCTCAATATTATTCAATTGATCAGTTTGTAAATCCTTTTTTAAATCAACCGTATCCAGGATTTTCTTTTCCTGTTTATGATTAACTATCCTTATCTCAAAGTCAACTTCCGGCCAGCTTAATAAAGCATCAGTAAATACAGCAGCTAAATCACCAAAGGGACGAGCATCAATATGATTCATATTAATATTAAATTTTACCTTAGTCCCAGACTTCTTTCTCAGTGGTACTATTTCCAGGTAACCACCAGTGGCTTCTACAGTTGCCTTTAAAAGAGGTAATCCTAAGCCTACTTTTCTTGTTTTTCGAGAAGTAACAAAAGGATCTGTAACATCTTCTAAATTCGTAGCTATACCATTATCCCTAATCTGACAGGAAAATATTTTATTATTAAAGGATAATTTAACCACAATCTTATTAGCCTGTGCATTTACTGAATTTTCTAATATATCAAATAAATGATCAGCAATAGTTTTCATTTTTTATATTATTTAGATATTTTTTAAAAAAATGCCAATTTACCAGTTTATCATTTTCCACTTTCATAAAAAACATACCAATATCATCCGGATGATGAGTATCTGAACCACAAATAATTGGAAAACCTGATAATACATCTCCTAAATTATATCTATTCTTATACCAAGAGTATTTAGAAACCTCTACTGCATCAAAGGAAGCTTGTTTATCCAAAAAGCCCAGTTGACTGATAAGACTAAATCTATCTTTATCAATATGGGCTGGTATAGCTAAACCTTTTAATCTATGTATCTCCTCAACTAACTGCTCTATACTAATATCCAGGGCTACTTGTCTCAACCTATTATCCAGCTGGACAATTTCACCACCTTTATCATATATTACCTGATAACCGAAAAATTCTGGCTTATTTTCTAAATCTGGTAGTAATTCTTCAATTAATTTGCCCAGCTTCTTTAAGGCAACAATGTTATCAAAATACGCTAACAGATGCACTTCTTCTCTACTTGTAAGTTCAACTCCGGGAATAACCTTTATTTTCTCTTGCCAACTGATTTCACAAGCTAATATAGAATGTTCAATAGCATTGTGATCGGTAATGGAAATCAGGTTTAATCCTTTTCCCATAGCCTCTTTCAGGATAAAAGAAGGAGACATTTCATCATCTCCACACGCTGAAAGAGCAGAATGAATATGTAAATCAATTTTGACCAGAATTACCCTCCAGCAGTTGGTATAATAAACCACAGATTTGAAAAGAATTCTTTTCTGTTCTTAAGAGATTGATATTTTCTTCTCTTGCTTTTTCTCTTAATTCCTGGTTTACTTCCACATTATTGGTAAAGATAATTGCTCTGATATCTTTTATAAGTGCCACAGCTATGCTATTTTTATGGGCTTGAATAGTTATCCACACACTATCATTGCTGGCATGAGCAATAACATCTGACATTAAATCTCCACAATAACCAGTCTTGATTTCTTCATCGGAACAAAATACCACCTTCTGCAAAGCACATTTATCTATAATCTGACTTAATTTCATTTTTATCCTCCTATATATGAATGATTGCTTTTAAAATGGTACCGGTTTCCATGGAAGATTCTAATTCCAGATGATCAGCGCACTTCTTAATATTTGGTAAACCCATTCCTGCTCCAAAACCTAAAGCTCTAATCTGTTCGGAAGCCGTTGTAAATCCTGGTTTCATTGCCTCTTCAATATCCGGTATGCCTGGTCCATAATCTACAGCAGTAATAATAATATTATTTTGATCCAGTTCCACTGAAATGTAACCTCCCAAAGAATGGATGCTGATATTCATCTCTGCCTCATAACAAACAATAGCTACTCTTCGGATAATCTGTTTATTAATATTTAATTTTTGGAGATAAGTTCTGATAATACTGGCTACTCTTCCCGCATTATCAAAATCAGCCTTTTTTACTTCAAAACGGAGTGGTTTTTGTTGAGCTTTTTTTATTAACTCATCAGAAAGCTGAGCATTGCTATCTTCTTTTTGTTCTACTTGCTCAGCAATAGATTGAATACTTAACAATAGTCGATTTAAAATATCTCCCATAGTCAAGATACCAACTAACTTGCGGGAATGAGCATTCTCAGTTACCGGCAATCGACCAAATTTATATTTTTCAAACTTTTTTATGGCAGAAACCAGAGAAAAATTTTGAGGAATGGTTATCACTTCTTTAGTCATATAATCTCTTACTTTATCATTGACATAATTTTCATCCAGAGCAGTAATCACATTGTCAATACTGACTATACCAATTATATTCCTTTTCTCATCTAATATGGGGACTCCCGAAATTTTATTTTTTTTCATAGACAATTGAATCTCACGAAAGGTAGAGTCAGCACTAAAAGATATTACCTCTCTAGTCATTGCATCTTTTACTTTTAACTCATAAATTAGCTCATTGGCTAAAGTAAGTTTTTCTCTGGAATGTAAAATGGTCATTTCTTCTCTTTATTAATCATTGCCTCAACAATGGCCCGACAGGCATCAAACATTGATTTGGAGGTTATTAAAAGCGGAATGTGGTGAGAGCGAGCTAAGCCAATTGCCTCCTGTTCAGGAGTCTTTCCCCGGACAAAAACCACTCCAATCCCTCCCGCAATTTCAGCAGTTCTTACCACTTGTTGAGTGGTTAAGCCAGTTAATAATAAAAAATTTTCCTTGCCTAAAGCTAAGACATCACTTAATAGATCACTGGCTTCAAATTCCTCAATTTCCTGGTCCAGTATATCTTCTCCTGTTAAAACTTCGGCCTCCAAAATATCTACAATTTCTTTTATTAACATAATACCCTCTTTTAAGCTTATATCAAAACTATCCTGTTACCATATCTAAATATCTAAAATAAGAAAATTAATACTATTCTCTTCTTTATTTTTGTGAAAAATATCACAAATCATACTTGAAAATTCTATCACATCTTTAAAATATATGTCAAATCTAACCAGAGAGAAATTTAATTATCTCTTAATATTTTTATCTGGTCTTTTTGTGTCGTACTTATCCATACATTTTCTTCATTAGCTTTAGGTAGTTAAAACTAAGACAAATAGTAAACCAATCTTTCCAATTCGATGGCAATATCAATATTTTGAATCATTATCTCCGGGGGATGCTTAAGAGTAATAGGAGCAAAATTAAGTATGGACTTAATCCCTGCAGAAATCATCAAGTCAGCTACTTCTTGAGCAGACCGGGCAGGTACGGTAATAATGCCCATTATTATTTTTTTAGATTTTAGATATTTTTCCATTTCCTGGATATGACGTATTCTCATATTGCCTATCTTTTGTCCTACCTTCCTAGTATCATTATCAAATACTGCTTTTATTATAAAGCCTCTTCTCGCAAATCCCCTATAACGAAGAAAGGCAGTTCCTAAATTCCCCACACCAGCCAATACTAAATCCCATGTTTGATTTGATTTTAATATCTCTTTTAATTGAGTAGCCAATTCTATTACTGGATAACCAATCCCTCTTTTCCCAAATTCACCAAAATAAGACAGATCTTTTCTAATCTGATAGGGATTAATGCCAGTAATATCTGATAATCTGGATGATGAAATAGTCAAAAGAGGATTGTTGATCTTTGTTTCCATCAAAGATTCTAAGGTTCTGTGATAAATTGATAATCGATTGATGGTAGCCTGAGGAATATATTTTTTTCTAATTTTAATACTGATAGTCCTTTCTATATCTATAAATTATTTTTTTAGAATTATATATAATGCTCCTGCTCTTATCTTTGTGTAACCCAGGTTTCATATCCCCATCTTTTTAGTTGTTGAGCAGCTTCTTCAGCCTGTTCTCGCAAAGAATAAGACCCTACTTGTACCTTGAAAGCATTGTTGTGTTTAATAACAAAGGTCTGAAATCCTCGGTTTTCAATCTCCCTCGACAAATTTCTGGCATTACTTTCCACAGAAAAATAACCTACTTGAACAGTATATACTGATGTAGAGGGAGTCACCCTCTCTGGTGGGCTAACAGAAACTTCCGTTTTAACGGGAATAGTCACCTCAGGTTTACTTGCTAAATTATTTTCCCTCTGAGCTATTGGTCCCGTGGGTATAGTAGAAATTTCTCTTTCTACGGGCTTTTGTGTTAAAGTGACTTCAGATTCTGTTACCTTCTCACCAGCAGAAATATCCTGAGTAATTAATTGGTCAACCTTCCTTTGTTCTTCTTCACTTAATTTAGCTGCTTCCTGTTGAGAAACAGTTCGCTGTTCTGATTTTATCTCTTCTGGTGGTAAGTAACTCTTTTCTCTGGCCATATAAAAAGCTACCGATAAGATAACAATCGCTCCCACTAAGATAATGAGGGTTTCCAGATTACTCCTGGTCTTTCTTTTATAAATGCGTCTGGTTCTTCTCAATGCTTTACCCCTCCTTTAACTAAAATATTCAAGATAAAAAACTTTAAGGACAGTCAAGAGGAAAATCTTCCTTCCTGAGCCCTTATTCTATTATATAGTATAGAGTATTTTGTTATACGGGTTGCGTGATATGTTATCATTAAAATTTCTTGTCTAAAGTTTAAAGTTTTTAGTGTAAAGTTTTAGGTTTATAGTTTTTAGTTGATAATACAAACTCTTCTTTATATTATTATAATATAATATTACAATCCTTTGTTCTTTACTGCAACTTTTTATAAAAAAGACTTTTTTTCTCTTTTACCCATAAAATTGATTCCATTAGCCATTTTACCAGTATAATCATCTATCTTATTATGCCCTTTCTCTAAATTATTGAAATACTATATGTTAAAATTATACCCTGATATTTTTTTATGATATTATATTACCATAGAATTTATAAAATATAATAAGTTTGGAAAAAACAGAAAATTAGTAATTTTTCCTATGAGGAATATATTTTAAATGCATAAAAATTGTTTTCTAGGAATAGGCAATCCCTTAAAGTCTGACGATGGTGCTGGCTCTTTTATTGCCCAACATTTTAAACATAAAAATTGGAAAGTAATAGACGGTAAAACAGCACCAGAAAATTTTACCTCCGTTATAAAGAATATTCATCCGGAATTACTGGTGATAGCTGATTCCGCGGAAATGAATCTCAGTGTGGGTAGCCTAAGAATAATACCCTCAGAAAAAATTGTTTCCCTACAACTTTCTACTCATTATTTATCTCTGGTTTATCTGATTGAATATCTTTCTTCCTACTGCCAGGAAATTATACTTATTGGTATTCAGCCTCTTTCCACTGTGTTGGGTGAAACATTAAGCAAACCAGTACTGAAGGCTTGCTATCAGCTTATGGACTTATTGCAAAAGAATCAGTTAAAAGATATACCCATTTTGAGATAATACTTTTCTCTCTATTTTAAGCACTTTATCCTAACTATCCTAGGACTATAAGTCTGATTTAATAAAATATAATAATAATCCCCTTCCCCAGCAGCTTAATTATGAAACCTATATAAAAATTAAATACTAAGATACCAGACTTTATAAGGGGCATCTTAGTACTTAACAAATAAGCTTATTGCTTTATTAAATTATGGTTTATATGGTTATCTCTTACTGTACAATCATATCTGATGCGAAACGATCTTCATTGGCTAACAGAAAATCGCCAGACATACTCAGGCAATCAACCGGGCATACATCATTGCACTGGGCACAAAAAATACAGCGATCAATTCTAATTTTAATCTTTTTATCCTCCGGAAGAAATTCAATGGCTCGGGAGGGGCATACCCTAATACATAAACGGCATCCAATACATTTTTCTCTATCATAGACTATCTTTCCTCTAAATTTCTCCGGTATCTCTACTGGTGAATTTATCTTTACCTGGCCATCCTGAACTTTTTTAATAAGATCGGTAACAGTAGTTTGACTAGGATAATACTTTACAGGAAAACAGTTTGTTGCTGGTCTCTGCAAAAGCTGTTTAATTAGCTCAAAACCCATAGGTGTCGGCATTCTTTATCACCTCATTTCCTCTATACTATAATATAATCAACTGCAATAAAAAGTAAGCCCAGTAAACCTGTGGTAGAAAGGAAAATAAGATAAGCAACTGAGGCCTGGTCAATTTTTAAACGGGCTACCGCAACACGAATAAATGTTGCTTCAAAGAATATTACTATAAATAACTTAAAGAAAAAGAAGATTAAATCTACCACATAGGCTAAAAATCCACTCAAGTAAAATATATGGGCAATATTATAAGGGAAAAATAGTGCTACAGTTAAAGCTCCCATTACTATCATTTTTACTGCATTAGCCAGTTCAAATAGAGCTAAATTACGACCGGAATATTCTACCAAGATTCCACCAGCTAATTCGGTCTCTGCCTCCGGAATGTCAAAGGGAACAATAGATAATTCAGCAGGAGTTACAATGGCTAAGGTAAAAAGCAACAAAATCGCACCAAGGAAACCTAAGGGGCCTATTAAATTCCAGATGGGATTAGCACTCAAAGCCCCCAGTGTAAAGACCTTTAATCCCGGATATGCCAGATTTAATCTCCAACCCAGGACTATAATGGTAGTTACCAGGGGAAGTTCATAACTCATCATCAAAACCATTTCTCTTTGTGCTCCAATGCTGGCATAAGTAGATCCAGAAGCAAAACCACCAGTAACCAGGGCAATGGCCGGTATAGCTAATAGATAGGCAATTAATATTAAATCGCCAGAATTACCCAGCAGTGCTGGTGCTGAACCATAAGGAATATAAAACAAAATGGTAATGGTAGAAACCAGAGCTAAAACAGGTGCTCCATTAAAAATCCAAGGAACAGCATTTTCAGGAACAATATTCTCCTTAATCATTAACTTAAAAAAATCAAGAAACGGTTGTCTAACCGGAGGGCCTACCCTTGATTGCATTAGGGCAGCCAATTTACGATCAATTCCTTTATAAAACAATCCAACTATTACACCCAGAATAGCAATTAAAAGAGCGACGACTATTTTTAGAATAAGGATGAAAATACTTCCCTCACTCATCTTAATATCCTCCTGGTTTTTTCGATACTTAACTTTCTTAATTCTGCTCTAGTTAAAATCTGTTTGGTATAGGTATGAGAATCAACCAGTGTTACTCTATCCATACAACCAATGCAGGGATCAATAGAAGCTATTACAATGGGAATATCTGCAACCTCTTGATTCTGTAACATGGGAACCCAGGACATCAGGTTGTTGTAAGTCGGAGCTCTAGCCTTCCACACCTCTGGACTATCTGATTCATTTAATTTAACATAGTGGATAACTTCACCTCGAGGGGCTTCATGTCTGCCCACCCCTTCTCCCTTAGCCTTTTTTAAAGTACCTAATAATTTAGCAATTTTTGGCTCTGATAAGATTTCCCCCTCCGGCAAGGTATCAAGACATTGCTCAATAATCTGAACAGATTGCAAAATCTCTAATACTCGAACAATAATACGGTCAAAGACATCACCATTAACTTTACCAGAGTAGATATCGGGAGTAATAGCCCTCACCTCTAAATCAGCATAAGCAGAATAAGGTTGATCCTGGCGTACATCTTTTTTTACTCCAGAAGCCCTGGCAGTAGGGCCAACACTGGCTAAATTTAATGCCTCCTCATATGTTAATCGGCCAACATTCTTCGTTCTCAGGGCAATGGTGGGATCTTTTAGAAAAACATCTTCTAATTTTTGATACACATCCTTATAATACTGTAAGGTCTTTCTAATTCTGGCAATTTGTTGTTCGGTAATATCCCTTCTTACTCCTCCCACCATAAACATACCATAATTCACTCGATTACCAGTAAGCAGTTCCAGTAGATCCATTACCTCTTCTCGCACTTTCCAGGAAAGATATAATACCGAATCAAAGCCTAATTCATGTGCTGCTACTCCGGCCCATAAAATATGAGAATGAATTCTTTCTAATTCTGAAATAATAACCCGAATGTATTCAGCTCTGGGTGGCACTTCAATGCCTGCAGCATTTTCCACAGCACGACAGAAGGCAAAGGGATGAGAAGCAGAACATATCCCACAAATTCTTTCTGCCAAATAGATAATTTGGACAATATTTCTATTTCTACCCATAAATTCAATCCCCCGATGATTATCACCAGGTGCTAAATCTACTGCTTGAATTCTTTCTCCAGATATCTCAAAATTAAATGTCATTGGTTCTTCCAAGGACGGATGGATAGGTCCAATTGGCACTTTATAAGTAGATTTACTCAACTGTAATCACCTCAACTTTCCTTTGGTAATAGTTCTTCCAAGCCTTCTTGATTTTTGCGTAAGGGAAAAATATCTTTCGGAAAATCTTCTGGTAAAAAGATATTATGCATATCAGGAAGTCCAATAAATTCAACTCCCAGCATCTCTTTTATCTCTCTCTCTGTGGTTTGGGCACCAGGAATTAAATCGGTAATACTTTCTAGAGATGGTTTTTCCCGATCTAAACTTACCTTCAGGTTAAGGGAAATTTCTTTAAATCTATCTCCATAAAAAAGGGAGAATAAATAAACCAGATCGATGGTCTTTCCATTGTCACTACCAGCAATAATAGCAATATGGGGATATTGCAATTTCATTAATAATTTCACAGCTTCCTTGAATTTTTCCCTTTTCACCTCTACCCAAAGATTATAAAACTCTTCCTGCTTTACTCCTGCTTTTCTTGAGGTAAGTTCACTATGTATAATGTTTTCTGTTAAATTTTCTTGCAGATATGCCAATAAATCCTTGGCACTATAATATTCCATAATTATCACCTGAACCTTCTTTTTTTATTCTAAGCACTAACCTCTTCAATTTTTTTTTCAATCTCTGCACCAGAGAAGCCTCTTAATCTTTCTAATTTCAGCCAGGCTTTTAAGACACCATTAATGATGGCTTCTGGTCTTATGGGACAACCAGGCACGTAAACATCAACAGGAATATGTCTGTCCACCGGTCCGACCACATTATATGAATCATAAAATACACCACCACTTGTTCCACAGGTACCCACTACAATAACCGCCTTGGGATCGGGGGTCTGTTCATATATCAATTTCAACCTTGGTAACATCTTTCGATTAACTGGTCCGGTCACCAATAGAACATCAGCATGTTTGGGACTTCCCACTAACTTTATGCCAAATCTTTCTACATCATATCTTGGTGTTAATAAGGCAACTATTTCAATATCACAACCATTACACGAACCGGTATTTAAATGAAATACCCATAAAGAACGATCTAAGTATTTATCTAATTTCATATCTTAACTCACCCCAACTATAATAAAAATAATAGCCATCATCAGAATAATCCAACCACTATAATCATTAATATCTCCAGTATGTAATTTTACCAGAGGTTCATAATATTTTTTTAAAGCTTCAGTAAAACCCCAGTAAATATGGCTTGCTCCAACATGGGAGTCTTCTTTGCTTACTTCTGGATTACCAGAAAGAAAGGGTTTTGTTTGATTGGTATTTTTTTTATACTTCTCTTCCCCTTTACTTCTCAGCCATAAAACAGCAATTCCAACTACAACAGTAACTATAATCCAAATGAGTGCATTCCAATAACCACTACCTGTTTCTAATAAACCAATATTCATATTACATTCCTCCCAATATTGTGGCAGTATATTGAGCTTGATTAATCAAAGCCATCACTGCAGGGTGGACAATATATTTGACAATGAGATCAGGAAATAAACCAAAAAATACAATAATACAAGCTAAGGTCGCCATAGCCACTACCATACTTTTGGGAACTTCCTGTACTGATTTATATTGTTCCAATTTAGGACCCAAAAAGGCACTATGAAATACCTTAACAAAAGAAGCCAGAGTTAAGATACTAACCAGCATAGCAATAATGGAAAGCAAGGGATTAAATTGGTATACCGACTCATATATAATTAATTTAGAAGCAAAACCATTAAAAGGCGGTATTCCAGCGATGGCTGCTGCACCTATTATAAAAAATATGGTGGTATAGAACATATTATGAGCTAAACCGCCCATCTTGTTTAAATCTCGGGTTCCTGTTCTATAGAATAAGGCACCAGCAGTCAAAAATAGTAATCCTTTGTACATAGCATGATTCATAATATGAAAGATTCCACCTTCCATTGCTTTTATCCCAAATTTTTCTAATGCTACGGGATTTGCTAAAACGGCCAAGCCTACTCCTACTCCCAATAGCATATAGCCAGTCTGAGAAATTGCATGATAAGCCATCAAACGTTTAATATCCTTCTGAATAATAGCCATAGTAACACCAATGAACATAGAAAGTACCCCAAGAATAATAATGATCCAGCCTACTGTTAGCGTGTTCAAAGTCACATTATAGAGAGAAAAGGCTACCCTAAAAAGAGCATAAAGACTAGCCTGACTGGCAGCTACCAGAACCATAGTAATCGCTGCCGGTGCTTCCGAATAAGCATCAGGTGTCCACATATGCATAGGTACAGAACCTGCCTTCATGGCTAAAACAGTTAGCAATAGTATTAATGCTATCTTGTCAAGGTGGGTAAATTGCAGAACTTTAGCAATAGTGGCCATATTCAAAACACCATATTGCCCATAAAATAATCCCACCGCAAACAATACCATTAAGGCTGCTATGGAACTGACCACCATATATTTGAATCCCGCTTCAGCCGGTTCATCAAAAAGAGTACTGCGGAAGGCAATTAATGCCACAGAGGCAATAGAGGCTATCTCTAAAAAGACAAAAAAGTTGAAAATATCTCCTGTAAATTCCATTCCAAACATACCGGTAGCCAATAAGAGTAAAAGAGTATAATATTTTTCCAATCCACTATGTTGTTCCATAAAGGAAATGGAATAAACTGCAGCCAAAAAAGAGACTACAGCTGTTATTAAACCCATAAATATTCCCATTCCATCAATATGAAAGATAATCCGGATGGGCACTGTATAACCAGAGGGTAAAGTCAATCCAACCTCACTTGCCCCAAAAACATATATTAAAGACCCATTGCTCAAGATATGTCTGGCTATTAATAGAGTTAATAATAATGTTAGGCCTAATATGAAAGCAACAAACCAACTTATTGCTTTACGATTAAAACGACCTATAACAGGGGTAATAAAAGCTGCTAATAGAGGTAAGGCAATTACCAAAGCAGGTGCGTGCATCAAAATACTGCTCATCCTCTCAACCTCCTTATCTCATCGGTATTTAATGTACCATATTTTTTATAAATAATCATAGCGAGAGAAAGGAGCAAAGCAGTAGTAGCTACACCTATAACAATACTGGTCAGGGTTAAGGCTTGTGGTGTAGGAAGAACCATTTTTACTCCTTCAGGTGCCTGAGTATATATTGGTGCTACTGCTCCTTTTCTATACCCCAAAGTAATTAGAAATAAGTTAGCACCATTTTCAATAAGTGTTATACCAATGGCAATTTTAATCAGATTTTTCTTATAAATCAGGGTGTAAATACCTAATCCAAATAAAATTATCACAGCAACAAAAGGGAAGTTTCCAATCATATTACGGTTTCTCCTTCTTCTGTATAATTTCTGCTGCAGCAGACATAGTAAGTACAATCACTCCTAATGCTGCTAGTACTTCTATACCAACTGCTATATTCATTAAGGTTACCGTACCACCAGTATTGAGATTACCTGGATTTATACCTATAACCGCTGGCGAACCAAACAATCCACCACTATTAGATATAAAGTTATAAAAAAAGGTCGCTCCTAATCCCAAAAAGGCAAAAGAAATAAAGAGGACTAAGCCAACACTTTCCAGGTAAGAAAGAAAATCTTTTACTAAGAAGTTTTGCGTCTGTTTATTACCATAAGTCACTAACAATAAAGCAAAGGCCGATGCCACAATTGCACCACCCTGGAAGCCTCCTCCTGGAGTAAGATGGCCATGTACTATAACATAAAATCCATAAACTATAATAAAACCATATATCAAATTAGTTATAGTTCTAACAATACGAGACATTTCCTCGATCATTTTGCCACCTCCCTAAATAATGCTACAATACCAACCACTGCTGTAAATAACACAGTGGCTTCTCCCAGGGTATCAAAACCACGGTAATCAAAAACTATAGTAGTAACTACATTATTAGCTCCTGTTTCCGCCTGAGCATTATTGATAAAATAATCATCCATTTCACTGAAAGTGGGCTCTCCAAAAGTTCTCATTCCAAAGGCAGCCAGAATCATAAAAGCCGCAAAAAATAAAAAAGCAATACCAAAAATTGATTTTCTCATTAGCTTATCTCACCCCTTATTTTTTCGTTGCCCTGATAGCAAAAATGTAAATTGCCATAGTCAAAGCTGCTCCAATCCCTGCTTCTGCTATTGCTACATCAGGAGCATGCAAAAGATAAAACTCTAAAGATAAAAGTAAACTGGCGGCAGCTAGAGCAATCACAGAAGGTAATAAATCTCTCAGGATTACTGCTAAAAATGCAGCAATAAGCATAATAACCAGCACAGCAATATGAGCAAAACTTACTAATAGGCTCATTTCAGGTTTGCCTCCTTTAATTGATCAAGCACTGCCTGTTTGGGCAGAACTCCACTGCGATGAGCTGCCCGAGCAATAGCATGTGCACCAGTAGGATTGGTAATAATTAAACAAGCTAAAGCCACTATGGTATGCAGGGCTAAAACCCCAAACTTAGAATCACCGTTAACTTTCCAAAAATAAAAACCAAAAATTATCACAGACAATGAAGTAAAAATAGAACCAAAGGTAGTACATTTTGTAGCTGCATGCAGTCTGGTATAGACATCAGGAAATCTTATCAACCCAATGGATCCCAATCCATTGAAAAAAATTCCTATCAATAAAAATAAAAGTAAAATGATCGATAAAATGATCACTGATCTTTAGCCCTCCTCTCAATATATTTTGCAATATACAGAGTAGCAATATATGATAATAAGGCATATACTATTGCTACATCGATATAGATAACTTCTTCGAAAGCTGCACCGAATAAAATCATTCCAGCAACAATTAAAGTATTAATAGTATCCAGAGCTACTACTCGATCAGGTACCGTAGGACCGGAAATTAAACGAAATAATGCTACCAAAATAAATACTGTTAATAATAATCCTGTAAATAAAAAAAAGTTTAACAATTGCATCATTCTGCAATCCTCCTTGCCCATTCGGGAAAAGTACCGCAAATATCTTCTATAGAAGGTTTCAAATTAGTAACATTAATCCAATGGATGTAAAGATCATTATTCTTTTCATCAATATCCACGCTTAGCGTTCCAGGGGTGAGGGTAATAGAATTGGCCAGCAAGGTTATAGCGGCATCGCTCTTTAATTGTGGTGATATTTTCACAATCCCGGGGTTGATCTTTCCAGTAATCACTCGGAATGCTACATCGATGTTTGCTCGGGCCATAGCATAAAAAAAAGGCCCAATTAGATAAAACAAAAAAATAACCCACTTTACTGGGTTTAAAAGACGGTAATGGTGTTTCTGAAATAATACCCGGTAAGATATGAGGGCTACAAAAAATGAAATTATTAGAGCGGCTATTATTTCATAAATACTCCATAATCCCAAGATTTCTCCCTGACTGGCTGTCAAAAAAAGATAAGCACAAAAACTCAAAAAAAATGTGATTAAAAAACTTATCATTACATCACCTCGCTATATGGGTATGTGAATTTAGATAGGGTAATTATAATTAGATTAAATTAATTCCAGACCTCTCTCAAGACTGATAATTTATAATTAATAATTTTTGATTCGGCTTACAAAACACCGCAAAAAGTATAACACATTTTAAATAGATTAGGCAATTCATTTCACAATATTTTTATTTTTTTTTCACTTTTTAATCCATCTTTCTTTCCAGTAAATCTCTTCGGTTAATATTTCTTCTTTTAAAATATAACTATTTTATTTAATTAGGACCATCTACTAAGTCGATGCTCTCTTCTGATGATATATTGGATCGAGTAGGAGGTAGATGATTAATTCATCTACCGTCCTCTCACACCACCGTACAAGCCGTTCGGTATACGGCGGTTCGTCAAGAATGAGTTACTTGTGCATATCTTTCAGTAAAACTTAGATAA
>Ga0067045_1029284_pt1 | contig 22146 bp, 24 predicted proteins | sample TerdegcTABiofilm_FD_59184 | JGI IMG/M metagenome (GOLD analysis project Ga0067045, IMG submission 59184) | Combined Assembly of (Gp0054472, Gp0054536) Wastewater bioreactor microbial communities from Singapore -Terephthalate degrading...
GCTGGCGTATGAAGCCCTTTTTCCCCTTGTGAAAAGAATGATATGGAGTTGTTGCCGTATTGACAAAAGAAAGGGCAGAAATGTTAAGAATTAAAATCTAAGCGTACACTGCGTAAAGTCAAGGAATGATGCATCACGCAGAGAATTCATGAAACGCTGTGTACGCAGGGGTAAATGAGGTCTGGTATACATCAATTATCACAGGTGGTTAAGTGCTTAAGCGCCTGCATACTATGGTAAGATGGCAAAATTACTTTAGAAGGAATTAACGCATTGTGATACAATTAATCCCATGATAATTGTATGTATAACAGGTGCAAGTGGTGCTATTTTAGGAATACGCCTTATAGAAGAATTGTTACAATGTAATAAAGAAGTAACCTGCATTGTTTCACAAAGTGCATGGCAGGTTATGCACTATGAGTTACAGACAGATGCAAAAACAATAGCAGCTATTTTAAAAAACCGAGATGTACAAAACAATCTGCTTGAAAACCTGAAAGAATATTCACCTGATGATTTTTTTGCGCCTGTGGCAAGCGGCAGCTTTCCCTTTGATGCTGCAGTGGTTATTCCTGCATCAATGAAGACCGTGGCCGCTATCGCACATGGGTATGCCGATAATCTTATCCACCGTGTGTGCGATATTGCACTGAAAGAAAAGCGTACGTTAATTGTTGTGCCCCGCGAAACACCAATGAGTGCAATACACCTGCATAATTTGTACACCATAGCACTCAATGGAACGAGTGTGGTTGTGCCCTTACCAGCATTTTATAATTTCCCCAAAACTATTGACGATGTTATTAATTTTGTTGTTGGCAGGGTACTGGACCTGTTACATATTGAACATACTCTGTACAAAAGATGGAACAATGAAAATAATAACCGATAGCAACCTTGAAGCAATTGCAGAAAAAGTGGAAGCTGGTATTCCCATCACTGACGATGAAGCCCTTGCCATGCTTTCAACCAGTGACATCATGGGGCTTTGTTCTATTGCTCACACCATAAAACAAAAGCTACATGGCAATGTAGTCTATTATGGTGTAAATATGAATCTTAACTATACCAATGTATGCATGCTGCGATGTCCGCTGTGTGCATTTTCCCGCGACAAAAACGATGCCGATGCTTATGTACTGTCCCTTGATGATATAGCCGGTAAGATTACACAGGCTGGTGATATTGATGAAGTGCATATCGTTGGTGGGCTTCATCCTGATTTACCATTTTCATACTATGAAGACATGCTCAAAACCATTAAAACAATAAATCCCACTATGCACATCGTTGCCTTCACTGCTGTGGAATACGATTATCTTTCAAAGAAGTTTGATATACCGTTAGATGAACTATTTGTGCGCTTCAAAAATGCAGGGCTTGGATCAATTCCTGGTGGGGGTGCTGAAATCTTTGCACCTGAGGTGAGGGGAATTATAGCCCCAAAAAAAATCAGTGGTGAACGCTGGTTAGAGGTTATGGCTATAGCCCACAGGAATGGCATCAAAACCAATGCAACCATGCTTTGTAACCATATTGAAAAACCTGCTGACATTGTTGATCATTTGCGTCACATACGCCAATTGCAGGATACAACAAAAGGTTTCAAAACATTTGTGCCGCTGGTATTTCATGAAGAACACACAAAAATTAAAGCAAAGCGAAAAGAGCCAACAGGGTACGATATTATCAGGATGTATGCAACAGCACGTATCTATTTGCACAACGTTCCGCATATAAAGGCGCTATGGATGTATGTGGGACCAAAGGTTGCTCAGGTTCTTCTGCAATGCGGTGTGGATGATATTGGCGCAACCTACTACGATGAAAAGGTGGTGCACAGTGCAGGGGCAAAAACGCCTGCATGGGGGTCAGAGCCTTTTTTGCAGCACCTGATACGCGATGCGGGTTTTACGCCACTGCGTGTCAATGCAAGCTATATACCAATACGGTGAATTATGAAATTAGGCTATATAAATTATCTCAATTGCTTTCCATTTTACTATCATATGTTTCATGTAAAGCCATTACCTGATGTTGAGGTGGTGCCTGCATATCCAAGCCAGCTTAACACAATGCTGAAAAACGGCGTGCTGCACATGAGCCCCATATCATCGGCAGCGTATGCTGAAGCGCAGCAGGATTTGCAGCTTTTGCCTGAGTTTTGTTTAAGTTCCATTGGGTATGTACGTTCGGTCATTCTTGTAAGCAGTAAGCCCATTGAAATGCTTGACCACTGTGTTGTTGGGCTGTCACAGGCTTCACAAACTTCGGTAGTGCTGTTAAAAATAATCTTGCAGAAATTTTACGGATTGACGCCACACTACAAAAGCTCTGACCCCTATCCAGTGCTGCATGATGTTGATGCAAAGCTTGTCATTGGTAATGAAGCAATGATGCATGAAACAGAGCCACTGCCGTATATCTATGATCTGGGTGATCTTTGGCTTCAGAAAACTGGTTACCCTGTGGTCTTTGCCGTGTTTGCAGTGCGCAACGATGCAATTGACTATGCTGAAACCATTAACGTGGTGTGTGCGTCATACCGCATGTCATTGAATGAGCTTGCAAAAAATCCCCACGATGTTATTGAAAAGGCACGGCAGCGTTACCCTGACATAGCCTATGATATTGCTCATTACTACACATTGCTTAAGTTTGAATTTACAGATGAGCTTAAAAAGGCTTTGCTGTATTATTATTCACTGGCTTCGGAGCTTCAATTGTTGCCACAGGTTCCATCATTACAATTATATGGGCGATAGTTACTGGATATGAAATCAATTGACAACATATCCCATGCTGTAGCTGATCGCAGACGGATAGATCCGCATGACGCCGTTTCCCTGTATCAATACGATATAGCTACGTTAGGCGTTTTAGCAAACATGCGTCGCGAGCAGATAGTTCCTGGAAATGAAGTTGGCTTTGTCATTGACCGCATCATAAATTATTCCAACAGATGTGTGGCAATGTGCAATTTTTGCGCATATCATGCCCGTGCAGGGAAAATACCGCCGTATGATTTAACCATGGATGACATTTTACAAAAGATTAATGAGCTTGTTGCCATTGGTGGCACACAGGTCATGTTGCAGGGTGGATTGCATCCTGAATATACGTTACAGCACTATATTGACATGGTAAAAACAATAAAGCAGCATTATCCCACTATATACCTGCATTCATTTTCCCCATCCGAAGTGGTTCATATAGCAAAGCAAAGTAATTGCAGCATTGATGATGTTATTGGCAGTCTACAAACTGCAGGTCTTGATTCAATACCAGGTGCTTCTGACTTGCTTGTAGATGAAGTACGCATGAGAGTAAGCCCGCGTAAAATTACAGTACAACAGTGGTGTGATGTAGTTCGTTCAATAAAGAAACATGGCATGCACACCACAGCAACCATGACCTACGGCATGGGCGAAACATTAAAGCAGCGAATAGAGCATTTAGAAGTAGTTCGACGCATGCAGGATGAAACAGGTATTATCATGGGCTTTATTCCCTGGTCATTTTCGCCAAAGGGTACTTACATGGATGATATAATCCCTGCAACTGGCCTGGATTATCTAAAAACTGTCGCCATTGCACGAATTTTTCTGGACAATGTGCCATATCTTCATGCAGGATGGCTTACCGAGGGGATGGCATTAGCACAGATTGCACTTGCAATGGGTGCAAACGATATGGGTGGGATTTTGATGGAAGAGAAGGTGGTAAAAGCAACAGGCGTAACCACAACCACAAATATTGAACAAATATGTGATATCATTATTAATGCGGGGAAAGTTCCCCTGCAGCGTGATTCTAAGTACAGGCCTATCAGGAGATATGTATGAGATACAGGGTTGATAATGATACTCCTCATGAGCGCAAAGTAAAAATACGGTCAATGTTTGATTCCATTGTTGATGGCTATGACAGAGCAAACCGAATTTTATCGTTAGGCATAGACAGGTCATGGCGTAAAACAGTTGTAGAGCACTGTGAATGCAAACCGTCTGATGTGGTACTTGATATATGCTGTGGTACTGGTGATCTGTCTGCATTGATCCGTGGTACAGGTGCACATGTTGTGTCGCTTGATTTTTCAGAAAACATGATTCAAAAAGGAAGAGAAAAGGGAAATATTGATGACCTTGCAACAGTTGCTGATGCTTCAAAATTGCCTTTCAAAGACAATATTTTTACCAAAGTATGCATATCATTTGGCATCCGCAATATTCCTGATATTGATAATTTCCTTGAAGAGGTGTACAGGGTTTTACGACCTGGTGGTACATTCATAATTTTAGAACTTACCCGTCCACGATACAATATATTCAGGCTGCTATACTTTTTTTATCTTTATACTATTTTACCAGTGCTTGGTGGAATCATTGCTGGAAGTTTTAATGCCTATCGCTATCTTTCAAAAACCATACACACATTTATTGACCCTCTTACATTGACAGCCATGCAGGAAAAACATGGCTTTATTGATATTACATATAAATCGATGACATTGAGCATTGCAACAATGTATATCAGCAAAAAGCCACCTGTGGGGACGTCATTCCTGTCAATACCATTATCAAAACAATCACACCCCAATAATGTCATTATTCATTAAAAGTAATATAAATATTTATTAGTTAATGGGTGATTACCAGAAATCAGGGAAGTAACTTTATCCTGTATTATTTGTGAGATAGTTCCGGGAACTGGTCTAAAGGTAACATCATCAATGCTTTCAATAGGCTGTATGTTATTTACGCTGCCGCTGAAGAAAGCTTCTGAAAACTGATTGATGCTTTCTACAGGGATATCGCATTCTGTTGCCGGGATGTTATCATGGTGAGCTATATCTAACACAATCATTCGTGTTATGCCTGGCATGATTGAACGCAGAGTAGGTGTATAGAGACTCTGACCCTTTACAAAAAATATATTGGCGGTGGCAGCTTCAGCTATGTTACCCTGAGTATCAACAAGTATGGCATCAGAATACCCCTTTTGTTTTGCTTCCATTTGTGCTAAGTAGCTATTGACGTAATTACCTGCAACTTTTGCATATACGGGTACTGTCAAAGGGTCAATTTTTTTATACGTGCTTAAGCATGCACGGGAAGGTTTTGAAAGCTCATGCACATCAAAATTCAGAGTTTCGTAATTGATGCAGAATATTGCAAGCGACACATTCATTGAATGTGGTACAATGGTAAGTTCAATATCATCAAAATAGGCAAAGAATTTAACAAGACCATTTTTACAATTATTGGCCTTTGCACAGGTAACTATCGCTTCAATTATTTGTTCTTTGTTGTATGGTAGTTGTATGTGCAATGCTCTGGCACTGTTAAAAAACCGTTCACAATGCTGGTGCAATCCCAGCAGGGCGGTGCCTTTTCCATTGGTAACTATCTCCAACACTTCAAATATTGCTGACCCCCTGCTGAAACTATGTGAAAGCAGAGAAACCTTTGCATTGTGTATGTCAGTTAAAGAGCCATTGAGCCACGCAACCATGAGCCACACCTTTTCTTAACAACATTATATATCCCGCAATAAGTAAGAACGCTTGTAACATATACGCGTGTACAAAGTCAAATCAATAAAAAATTTTTTATTGTAAGCTAAAAGATGAACAATGGATTCCCAGTAGAAAAAAACATGACAATCTTTTATCGTTGAGCATTTCTTGACAAAAGTCATGGTTGGGGATACCGTTGCTATTATTACATCTGTAGAGGTGCACTGTGGGGGTTCTTGGAATTCTTTGCATAATACTGTTACTGTTTATTGTGTTATTGCTGATGTTAAAGGTTAATATATTTTCAAAGGCTTTCTGGCCACGAAAAGAAGTGTTGAATCAGCATGTGCATACATTGTACGGGTTGGTGGGCACATTTGGTGTTGCATATATCACCGATGGTTTTCCATATTCTGCTTTTGCCGGGCTTTTTGCAGGATTAGCTCTGGAATTTTTGCAATATTTTGTGCGTGGAGGAAAATTACACATAGAAGACAGAATACGTGATGTCTTCTTCTGGACATTTGGCGGAATGATTGGGTATAGTTTTTATATCGTGAAGTAAAAAAAGTAAATATAAAATCAAAGAGGCGTATTCCTACGCCCCTTTATATTTGATACTGTATATCTTCTTGAAATAATATTTAAACTTTGAAATGTTCAATACTACAGCGTTACTGGTATTGCCATTGAAATCTTTGAAAGGTTCTTCTTAGCTTTTTCATAATTTGGGTCTATGGCAACAGCTTCTTTAAAATCCTTTTTTGCCTGTTCTATGAGTTTTTTAGCTTCTTCTTTTTTACCTTCCTGTGCCAGCTTCTTGGCTTCTTCAACGGTTAACTCACCTTTGTAATTTTTTAATGAAGCTTCAACTGATTTTGTCTCAATCTTTGCCAGTATCACATTCTTTTCAGATTCAGTTAGTACAACATCAACAATCTGGGTTATCTTATCTACAAGTTCTTTTTCAAGTGTAAAGAAAGTATCTGTTTTACCATTCACAACTGCAGTTTGGAGTTGTACTCCTTTTTCCACAGAGAAAACCTGCGTTTCAATGCGTAACATGCCATTCATTTCCATGAAAGAGCCCTTGAGGATATACTGTGCACCAACTAAATTGCCTAATTTAACCAGAGTTTTAGGATCAATCATGCCAGTCTGTTGAAATTCCTGTTCAGCAATAACATCTTTTAACGCTTCTTTTGATATAATGTTGAACACGCCAATTGACTCCATATCGGTCATAAGCATTGATGCAAGTCCATATTCCCATGGTTCAAACTCAGAAGCACGACTCTTGGGAGTTGAATTATAGAAATTAAGTATTAAAAGTCCTTTTCTGAGTTCACGAGGAGTATTTCGCAAAGTCTTTGCTTTGTCCTGGGATGAGCATGAAAAGACAAATGAAAATAACAAAACCAATATCATACTCAAAGCTTTTTTACCAAGAAATATAAGTATCCTCCAGATTCAGTTGAAAAAAATTATGACATTCATAATGTCTAACCCAACATATTATTACATAATCAACTCTATGTAACTCCATATTACATGAAAATGTAAAACAAAAAATAAATTTTTTTACATTTTTTGGCGATAGTTACCGGAAATTTTCACTATAGTATACATAAATTTTTTATATCATATAGCCAACACTTACAAAAACGCCATACAGATAGTCATTCCATACATCACCTTTTTTTAACCCCATTTGAAGATGGTCTTCTTTAAGTTTATATGAAGTCCATACCAAACGGGCACCAATAGTCCCAATTACCGATTTGTTGTTTTTAGCACCGATTGGTGGTTCAAATTAGAAATATAAATAAATAACCTTCGTGTTAGTAATCTATAAGCATACGTTGAATTGTATATTGTAGGCTTGAACAGTAATTTTTTTAAAAAATATGAAATTGTATTGACAATTTTATAGTTCTATAATATGAGTGAGTAATCACTCATATTATAATATAACGTAGTATGCCGATAATAGTATTGGGACTAAAATTAGCGGAAATTACATTTACAAAGGAGGTATGTGATAGATTATATTTCATCGAAATCGATATAATGCTTGACATTTTTAAAATCTACGCTATATTGCATTTGAGACATAAAAAGAAAATATTGGGATTTTTGTTATAAATAAACGGAGGCGTATCCATGCTGGAGTACAATGTAAAGAATGAGTATGAGCTCATTGCCAAGCATTGCCCCAAATGCCAGGCTCTGGTCATGGCAGCGGTAGTTAAAACGTTGCAGGGAGAAATCCTGAAATATAAGGATATCCGCTGCTCAAGCTGTGATTGGCAAAGCCCATTAGCTCAGCTAAAAAGTTCTTGATAAAATAAGGCTATTCAGAGTAATAGCACTGCCATAGTTATACTATCTTCTGATGGTCAATTTGTTGACACTGAAAGGCTAATAGTGTTAACATACACACAGAGGATGGGATCCCTAAAATATAAGAAAGAGGTAACACTATGGCAGTAGAGCAAACCTTAATAATTATAAAGCCAGATGGGCTTGTTAAGTCTTTAGTAGGAAATATTTTGACCCGCCTTTCAGAAGCAAAATTAATAATTGTTGGTGCAAAAGCTTTACGCCCCACCAGGGAGCTTGCTGAGAAGCATTATGAGCATTTAAAAGATAAGCCGTTTTTTGAAGAGTTGATTCAGTACATTATGGGGGAGTTGCATAAAACCTACAGAGTTGTTGCGTTTGTATATGAAGGTGAAGATGCAATAAAGAAAGTAAGGGATATTGTAGGTGATACTAATCCTGAAAAGGCAAATCCTGTAACTATACGGGGAGCATATGGGCGTATTACAACCTCTGGAGTGTTTGAAAATGTAGTCCATGCATCATCCAGCCCTGAAGATGCTGAAAAGGAAATTAAATTGTGGTTTAAACCTCATGAACTTGTTGAGGTTCTTTATCCTGTTAAGGAAGTGACTCTGGAAAAAGTCACAAAGAAGGTATGGGCGTAAAGAAAAGTAAATAGCAATTCACATTTTCATATCAAAACTTTTGGGGAGGAATTATTATATGCGGATTATTCTTTTAGGTGTACCGGGGGCTGGTAAAGGAACTATCGCCAAAATGCTTGTTGAAAAATATGGCATAGTTCAGATTTCGACAGGTGATATTTTACGGCAGGCAGTGAAGGAAGGCACTCCGGTAGGAAAAAAAGCAGCAGAGTACATGAATACTGGAAAACTGGTTCCCGATGACTTGATCATGGATATCATAGAAGAACGCATTCAACGATCTGACTGCGCAAAAGGTTTCATATTTGATGGATTTCCCAGAACCATACCTCAGGCTGAAGCACTTGGAAAATTGTTTGCTACAAAAAATATGACTATTGACGCCATCATTAATCTTGAAGTGCCCGAGGATGTGGTATTAAAAAGGCTTACCAGCCGAAGAACCTGCTCAAATCCTGATTGTCAGGCAATTTATAATATCTATACCATGCCGCCAAAGAAGGATGGTATATGTGACAAATGTGGCAGTAAATTGGTGCAACGTGATGATGAAACTGAAGAAGCAATAAAGGTGCGCCTTGCCACATATTATGAAAAAACACAACCACTGATTGATTATTATAAAAACAGTAAAAACTATTTTGCAGTACCTTCACTGATTGCTCAGGAAACATTTGATGAAATTGTAAAACGATTGGGCAAATAAAAATTTCTTTACAATATATAACAAATATAATTGTTATAAAAATTGTTTGGGATATTTGTAATAATGTTGTGAATAAATTATATTATTGTAGAGGCACATTCAAAATGTGCCCTTACAATATAATCAATGTAAGGAGAGATGCCTGAGAGGTTGAAAGGGGCGGTCTCGAAAACCGTTGTCCCGGGTGACTGGGACCGAGGGTTCGAATCCCTCTCTCTCCGAATGGAATTAGTTCTATAACGAAAATTAATTGACAATATATAACAAATAGTATATTATAGGTATTGTCATTCCTGGTATGAGAAGAAATATTTCCCAGTGGTTAAATAAGGAAAGGATTAATTATGAGAAAATTCAAAAGTGTATTAATTGTATTGTTTTGTATTGCTATTAGTATAACTTATTCTTATGCTAAGGATATTTCTTATACTCTGGATGATAGAGATAGGCTGATAAGAGTTGAAGAAGGTTTGAAAGGAGTTAATCAACGTATTGATAGTATAGAAAAGAGAATAGATAGTTTGGATAAAAGAATTGATGGTTTGCAGGGATTGATGTATGTCGTTATAGGTGCTATCATAGCACAAACTTTAGCGGTGGTTGGTTTTTCCTTATGGGATAGAAGGTCAGCACTTATGCCTGTAACAAGAAAAACAAAAGAACTTGAAGAATATATAGAATCTACTCTAAAAGAAACAAAAGAAATAAAAGAACGTGAAATTGTGCTTGAAAATGCTATACGTGAATATGCAAAACATGAACCAAAGCTGTACGAGGTGCTGAAATCGTTACGATTATTGTAAAATAGTCTTTTTCCAGCCAAATATAATATAGATGTTAATAGTCAAATTTTTAAAGATGCAAATGCCATCATATACTTTAAAGATTATTGACAATAAAAACACAGGAAGTAAAAGTGTAATAACGTACAATCAAAAACTTCAGGAGAGATGTCTGAGAGGCCGAAAGAGCACGGTTGGAAACCGTGTGTAGCGCAAGCTACCGGGGGTTCGAATCCCCCTCTCTCCGAAGAAAAAAGCTTGGTAAAAGGAATATATGTCATATCAGGTAATTGCACGAAAGTGGCGCCCGCAAACCTACAGTGAAGTTGTAGCCCAGGAACATGTAGCAAAAACTATAGCAAATAGCATCAGCAAAGGAAGAATTTCCCATGCTTATCTTTTTGCTGGGCCGCGGGGAGTGGGCAAAACCACCATGGCACGTATTGTGGCAAAGTCACTCAATTGTGTTAATGGGCCAACACCTGAGCCATGTGGAGTATGCGAATTCTGTACTGAGATAAAAAATGGGAATTCATTTGATGTTATTGAAATAGACGGAGCATCCAATACCGGTGTTGATAATATCCGCGAATTGCGCGAAAATGTACATTCTGCGCCTTTGAAATCCCGCTATAAAGTATATATCATTGATGAAGTGCACATGCTGTCAAAATCAGCTTTCAATGCGCTTCTTAAAACACTTGAAGAACCACCAGCACATGTAGTCTTTATATTTGCAACAACCGAAATACACCAGATACCTGAAACAATACTGTCACGGTGTCAGAAGTTTATCTTCAAGCGCATCCCTGTTGCCCAGATTGTACAGCAGCTTTCCACAATTGCTGAGAAAGAAGGGTATAGCATTGACCATAAGGCATTCTATCATATTGCCCGTGCCAGTGGCGGTTCAATGCGTGATGCCCAATCACTGCTGGATCAGGTTATATCATTTGGTGGTAAAGAGGTTACCGAGCAGGATGTTCTTTTGCTTTTGGGTATTGTTTCTTTAAAGCAGTACTGCGATTGCATTGAAATTATTGTTCAGGGTGATATTCCGTCACTTATTCACTTTATTGAGGATATCATCACTGCAGGTGTTGATATTGCCCGTTTTGTTACCGGTTTTGCAGATGTAGTGTACGCTATGCGATTGTGCAGTGTTGCCGATGTGTCAGCACTGCTGGGCTACTCTGATGAAGAGCTAAGACTATTAAAACATACTGCACAGCATTTCCATGACGAACAGTTGAGTCTTTTTTATACTATGCTTCTGGATTGCCAGAAAGAATTAAAATATACAGGCAATGAACGTGCTGTTGTTGAGATGTTCTGTATTGATATTATGCACATGCTGAAAAGGCCAACGTTAGCTTCAATTTTAAAACAACTGGATGAAAGCCCGCAGGCAGTTCAAAAAAAAAATCTGAGTGACATTACGACAAAAGAAAGCAAAACTCATGATGATACAAAAATCATCATGCATGCATGGACTCAGTTGTTGCAAAGCTTTCGTGAAAACAAGCAGTATATGTTCTTTAAACTTACCCATGTGAAAGCGTCGTACAGTGAGGGGCAACTGGTTCTTTCGGTTATGGGCGATAGTTCAAATGGATATTATAAACAGTTACTATCGAAACAGGAAATAAAACAAATTGAAGATGAATTGTTTAAACTAAGCAAACGCAGGGTGGTCATACGCATTGAGTCAGCTAAAAATGATGTACCGCCACCTGATGCGGTGATGTTACCTCATGCTGAGGATCCGGAAAAACCGCATCCACTGGTTGAGCAAATTAAGACCATTTTTGATGGTGAAATTATAAAATAACAAGGAGCATTGCAATGAATTTTAAAGATATTGGTCAGTTAATGAAAGCACAGAGTGAGTTAAAAAAGATTCAAAAACGGCTGAAAAAAACTGAAGTTACAGCTACGAGCCGTGATGAAATGGTAACCGCAACCGCTAATGGTGATAATGAACTGGTATCAATAGTAATTAATGAGGAAAAGTTCAGAAACAGTAATGTCAAAATGCTTGAACGCAATATCATTGAAGCTGTCAATAAAGCATTTGAAGATGCAAAAGAAATGGCATCAAAAGAAATGATGAAACTTACAGGCGAAATGGATATATTTGGCATGGCAAATGAACTCAAAAAATTCATGAAATAACCATGAATCTACCATCTAAATATTTAGAAAACTGCATTCATGAGTTGACAAAACTGCCGGGTATTGGCTCTAAAAGTGCATCGCGCATTGCGTTTTTTTTATTAAAAACAACAAAAGCCAATGTTGATGCACTGATTGGCGCTATACATCAGTTAAAGGATAATATCAGATATTGTGAAGAATGTGGTGGAATATCTGATGAAGCTGTGTGCAGTGTGTGCAGCGATAATGAAAGGGACAAAACCACCCTGTGTGTGGTTGAAGAGCCTGAAGGCATGCTCAGCATTGAAAAATCCGGTGCATTTAATGGCCTGTATCATGTACTTGGTGGTGTTATTTCTCCCCTGGATGGTGTAGGTCCTGAAGAGCTTTCAATCAATAAGCTTGTTGAGCGATGTAAACGTGGCATACATGAAGTTATTATTGCCACCAACCCCACAATAGAAGGAGATGCAACAGCGTTGTATATTGCATCCCTTCTGAAACCGTTGAATATTAAAGTAATGCGCATTGCTCATGGTTTGCCAGTTGGTTCAGACCTGGAATTTGTTGATGCACCAACGCTTGCAAAATCCATTACCGGTAGGAGGGAAATGTAGGCTATTTTCTGCCACTTACCTCAAATACTATAGGAATTCCATGCCAGTTTAGAGCTTGCTGCAATGTTTTTTCCAGAAAACGCGATACATCTTTGCGGAATAATTCAGGTTTGTTGACAAAAAGGCGTATTACAGGTGGTGATGTGTTGGTTTGTGTTGCGTAGTATATCTTTAAATCCCCACCGAGCAAAGGCATAACGTGCTTTTTCTGCACATTTTCCAATATCACATTTATCTTTGATGTTTCAACTTTCTGTTTTGCACGGGTGTTTATTTCCAGTGCTGTCTGTAATAATTTATGGATGCGTAATTTTTGTAACGCTGATATGGAAATGATAGGGAAGTCGGTTGCACGATAGTATTTAAATAGTATTCTATCCTTAAAATTTTCAAATGTTTTGTGATCTTTTTCAATCAGGTCCCATTTATTGATGGTAAGGACTGTGGGTTTGTGCGATTCCATGATGATATCGGCTATCTTTTTGTCTGTTTCGGTAATGCCGCTGGTTGCATCAATTAAATGAATAACGACATCAGCTTTGTCGATAGCTTCTTTTGAACGGACCAAAGCATAATATTCAATTGTATTGTCAATTCTGCTTTCTCTGCGTATGCCAGCAGTATCTATAATCATGATGGTTTTGCCATGAAATTTGAATGTTTCATCAATGCTATCGCGCGTTGTGCCTGGTATTTCAGATACTACTGCACGCTGATAGCCCAGAAATGTGTTTAATAGTGTAGATTTGCCTGAATTTGGACGCCCAACAAGTGCAATTTTACAATCAATTTCAATAGTTTTCTTCTTTTTATGGGGAAGATGCGTTACTATTGTATCCAGGAGAAGATCAATATTGCGCTTATGTAATGCTGAAATTGGAATAAATTCCTGCCCAAGTTCATAAAAATTTGGAAGGCACTCCATGTCTTCTTTATAGTCTATTTTATTTATAGCAATGATATATGGCTTATTGAATTTGCGGATCAATTCCAGCAATTCATAATCGTATGAAGCAATATCAGGTTTTTCAAACAACAAAACAAAAACATCGGTTGCTTGCAGGTGATGAAATGCTACCTGTTTAATGTCTTCAGACAGAGTAGCATTGGGTTCCAGATCAAGTCCTGGAGTATCATTGATGATAAAAGAAACTTCATGGTAGTTCAGAATATATGAAACAACATCGCGTGTAAGACCGGGATGTTCATCAACTATTGCTTTACGCTGCTTAATTAATGTATTAAACAGAGTTGATTTCCCAACATTTTGCCTTCCAACGATTGAAACAACCGGTAATTCTTTCACAGAATCCCTCACACTATTTGTTTTATGCAAAATTATCTTAAAAATAATACTGTAAATATTGAATGTTAATTATATCTCCTGCTTTCAGCTGCATAGAGTATGTTTGCACTATTTTGTTCTTAACAGTTGATTCAGGAGCTGTCAGTTTGTAATAATAAATATGTGTAAGAACAAGGTGTCAATAGTTATTTAAGCAATCAGGAAATTAATTTCTAATGTTTTTAATGATTTTATTCGAATTTAGAAAAAGAAAAAGTTATTTGGAATATATATTCCCAGCATCGTATCTTATGTGAATATGGATTTTATTAATTATAAAAATTTTTAATATTTTCATATATCAAAAACATTTTTTTGTTGCAATATTAAAATATATATGTTATATGTTCATCATTAGGATTAATTGCTTATATTTTTTAACATGCACTATGCATGAAAAATTTTAAAATCGAGGTGGTGTAATCGATGGAACAGAAAAAGTCATTAAAACAGCTTCAGGCAGATGAAGCACGAAAGAAAGACAAAGTCAAAAAATTGACTGCCGAGCTCAATGCAGCAAAAAAAGAATTAGGTGCATTGGCAAAAGCTATTGCAGCAGCAAAGAAAGCAGAAGCAAATAAGAAGAAAGCTGCAAAAAAGCCAGCAAAGAAGAAATAAGTTATTAATATTTGCCTATCATAGAATTGAATGTAAAGAGGTGGGTAACCACCTCTTTTTTATATAAAAAGTAATTGCAGTTTTATACTGAAGGAAATAAAATAATTTTTCGATAAGAAAAATAAAGTATATTCAAAGTGCTTTTTGTAAATTGAGGCTGAATTTGAAAGATATAAAGCAAAGAAAACAACGAACCTTTGAGGGACTGTCAACATTAGATGATATCATGGAATTGTTGAAAGATGAGCAATTCCAGAAACGATTAGGTATTAAATTTACCCTTGAAAAATCTACAGTTGAAATTAATGAATTCATTGATGAACGAACAATAATGCTCGTAACTGACCCTGACTATGTTCCCATTGACAACAAAATTATTCTTTATGGGCTGGTGGACAGGTATATTGAGATAGATTGTGATGTTATTGAAGTTACAGGACCCGGATATTTTAAATGTAAAGTGGTGAGTGCGCGAAAAGCTGCACATGGAAGGCGGGATTTGAGGTTTAAGATGAATCCTGAAAAAGTTGTTGCTACTAATTTCAGGGTTTCAAAGCATACCATTGATATTCGAAATTACAGTATTCCTACCGGTATAAAAGTCATTATTGAACAATTTGAAAACCAGATTTCAAAAAATGCTGACATTGTGAAAGTTGATATTCTGGATGATCGTGATACATTACTTGCACAAATCAAAAAAACAAGGTCAACGTTATATATTGAAGATCTGAATAATCCTGCAACATTTACTCCAATTAATGATGCTTTTATTGATATAAAAGAAGTTTTCCATGAACAAACATCGCAGTATATAAAAAAACTAACAGATAGTGGGTATAAATCAATAATTATATCTCCTGTCATATATATTGAAGATGATGAACGGCTCATTCCATTTGCATTTATACAGTACATTTCAAAAGACAAACTATTTTCAATGGATAAAGTGCTTGAAATTCAAGATTTAGCCTTCAAGCTTGTTGATAGAATACGTGATGCAAATACTTTGATGATTGCTGTCCACCAGGAGATACTGGATATTAGTAGGGGTGGAGCTAAGTTAAAGATTACTGATAATAATTTGAAGAAATATATCTTGAAATCTAAAGGTTTTATCTTTGATATAGTCTTTAAACTTCAGGCTCCTATCACTATATATGGTGACATACGATATACATACATTGATTCAGAGGATAATCTTATAATTGGAGTAGATTTTGCTGGTAATTCTTCCCGTAAAGACGAAATGAAGCGCTTTTACTCAATTATCCAGCCAATGGAAATTGAGTACAGAAACAGGCTCATAAAGGAAATGCGTCAGAAAAAGAAAGAGGTGTGATTTTTCCCCTTGCTGTCGCAAGGGGGAAATAAGGTTATGCTGTCAAAAAAAGAAAGAGGGACGTTTTCCTTGTTACCACAGGATGAAAGAAGATAATGTTTTCAGAATAAAAAAGATTATTCTCTTTACTGCCGCAAGGGGAAAATAAGGTTATAGCGTCAGAAAAAGAAAGAGAGACGTTTTCCTTGTTACCACAGGATGAAAGAAGATAATATTTTCAGAATAAAAAGGATTATTCTCTTTGCTGCCGCAAGGGGGAAATAAGGTTATGGCGTCAGAAAAAGAAAGAGAGGTGATTTTTTAAGCCGTCGTAAAACAAACTGCGGGGCTTGCAATGATGTAAGCGCACTGTCATTGCGGACGTAGAACCTGCCCTGAGCTTGTCGAATGGTAGCAATCTCAATGCCGCAGAAGACAAGATTGCTTCGTCACTTCGTTCCTCGCAATGACGCGGGTGCAAAGCCATTGCAAAGAGGTGTCTTTTAAGACACCCCCAATGAGGTTATAGTATCAGAAAAAGATAGAGGGGTGTTTTATTAATTATTTTTTTCTTTTAATTCCTTCATTACTTCAGCATCTGATTTACGTGAATAATAGGGCAATACATTACGATAGTCGGTATGGTGAGATGGATTTTGGGTATATATTGATTCCACAAGGTGTATCATTCTTTCTGCTTCAGGGATAAAATCTGGTACAAATTGTATACCGTTACATAACTGCTTCATTTGCTCCTGATACTTTATACTACCATCGCCAACTGCAATAACTTCATGATTGTTTTGCATATTGAAAAGCTGCTCTACAGTGTAATCACCGGGTGGCAATATCTCTAGCGGCAGGGAGTTATTTATTAGATGATAACGAGCAGCAAAGACTCTTCCTTTTTTTGCATCAAATGCTACGATGCAATGTGCATTACTAGGAACTATCGCACATGCAAAAAGAAGCTGGGTTGGTATGCCTACCAGTGGTACCTGTAAAATCTGTGCCAGCATGCGCGCAGTGGTAACTGCTATTCTGATTCCAGTGAATGAACCAGGCCCAATACCAACGCCTATACACTGGATGCTGTGTATTGTGGTGTTTAAATCTTTGCATGCACTGTCAATAGTGTCAAATAGGGTAACTGAATGTGAATGGTGCGTTTGCATGGTTTTATCTGCAACTACACCGTTGTAGCTCAATGCCACAATTTCAATATTTGTTGCTGTATCAAGAAGCAGAATGTTCAATGGTAATTTTCCTCCTTTGTGTATCCATGTATTCTAATGTGATGATGTATGTGTCCAGGGGAAGTCGTTTTAGGGCTCGGTCAGCCCATTCAATAACCGAAACACCATCACCAAACCAGTATTCCTCAAAAAATAGGTTTTCAAGCTCAGCATCATCAGATATTCGGTAAAGGTCAAAGTGATATAAGGGCAATGTTGATTCATATACTTCTAGCAAGGTAAATGTTGGGCTGGTGATTTCTTCTTTTATCCCCAAGCCTTTTGCAATGCCTTTGGCAAGGATAGTCTTTCCTGTCCCTAAATTGCCAATAAGTGCAAAAATATCGCCAGGTTTTGCATTTTTACCCAGTTCAATGCCTAATGTTAATGTTTCCTCTGGTGATTGTGTTATGTATGTAGTTTTAGTCATAGTGTTCTGTTTTTATGTGTTCAAATGCAATCGTGCTAATCTTTTTTATAAAATCCTTCATGTGCTGTGGTAAGTCAATAGAAAATTGTAGAAGTTTCCCCGTAACTGGATGTTCAAATGCTAAATAGGTTGAAGCAAGCAACATGAATGGGACATTATATTTTTCCCATTTCTTGGAATAAAGCTTGTCGCCAACAATGGGAAGCCCTATCGAAGATAAATGAACCCTTATCTGGTGTGTTCTTCCTGTAAATATCTGTATGTTCAGATGTGAGAATACACCGTGCGGTGTGTGCCATACTTGGCGAAGTGTATAATGAGTTATGGCTTGTTTGCCATCATCACGTACAGTCATTTTATGGCCATATTTGGGATGGCGTTCTATGGGTTTGTTGATTGTAAGGGTTGGTATGGATGGTTTTCCGGTAACTATCGCTTCATATTTTTTGATGACATTTCTGCTTTGGAATGATTTTGTAAGCACATTGTGTGCAGTATCATTTTTTGCTATGATCATAAGGCCTTCAGTGTCTTTATCAAGCCTGTGGACAATACCTGGTCTTTCAACACCACCAATTGAAGAAAGGCCCTTAAAGTGATATAGCAAAGCATTTACCAATGTGTGCTGGGTGTTGCCGGCACCAGGATGCACTACCATCCCTGCAGGTTTATGGAGTATGGCAATATCGTTATCTTCATACAAAATATGCAAGGGTATATCCTCGGGTTCAATGGTTGATTTTTCAGGTTGTGGGATGAGAATATGTATTTGTTGGTCTGGTTTTACCCTGTAATTTGGTTTTACAGGCATTCCGTGTATTGTAATATGGTTGTTTTTTAATAGTTTTTGTATAAAGCTTCGCGATAGTTCCTCTTCAAGTGCATTGTAAATAAACACATCAATGCGGGTCCCAGCATATTCTTCGGGGACTGTTAGTGTTATATTGTTTTCATTTACCATAAAAAAGCCTTGAAATACTGAAGTGCTATAAAGATAATGCAAACATGACATCATTCATTTCCACTTATAGCAGGGTAGGATGTATGCCATTGATGCAATAAGAGGAAATGTTTTGCTACGTTTAGTCAATCCATTTTTACATGAGGCAAATGAGTGAATGATGTATTGTATAAATCGTTTATTACTATAGTTTTATCTACATGGAATCATGTAGTACATAAACCTCATCACGTTGCTGCATTTGTGGCTATATGGTACTACATTGAACTCTTGTATATGATGAATATAGCAATATTTTTTTATCCGCCAATGTTAATTTCACTGGTTGGGATTATAGTGGGTATTGCCTTAAGCATACATATACTGAAGCTATATATTGGCAACATCATTAATGTTACAATCCATGTATTGATAATGGATGTCCACATTGCCTTTGCAGCAGGTTTGACAATAGCAACTATATTATCAGGTGCCACCTGGTTTGCTTTACTGATAGTGATAGTACGGGATATCATAGCAGTTATAGAACTCCTTCTGGTATATGCCATGACGAAAGATGATTGATTTTTTTTGGGCTTTCTTTTGGGTGCTTGTTTGTGACAAAAGAAAGTGCAAAACAATGAATGTAACATACTTTATGATTTGACGAAAAAATTAATCTTATTTGAATGGTTAGTATATTGAGATTTGTGTAATGGTGGAGGTTTTTTATGTACGAAATTCGTGAAGCTACATTGAGTGATATTGATGATATTGTCACCATACGAATGAAGATGCTGTTTGAATTGGGGAAGCTAGAAACTGAAGATGGAACCAGGAAATTGAGGTCATTAACGAGGGATTTCTTTATACGTAAATTTCAGACAGGTGAGTTTAAAGTTTTTTGCGCATTAAAAGATGAAACAATTATTGCTACTACCGGTATTCAGTTTTTAGAAAGACCACCATTATATGAAAACCCTCATGGTATTGAAGCATATATAATGAATGTTTATACCGAACCTGAGTATAGGGGAAAAGGTGTTGCATCAAAATTGCTGGAAAAAGTAATTGAACATGCTAAAGAAAGAAAAGCAGGAAGAATACTGCTCCATGCTATTGGAAAAGATAAGCGTATTTATGAAAAGGCTGGTTTTGTATCAACAACCGATGAGATGCAATTAGTGCTCCAATACTAACGTTACTATCTCTATGAATGTAATATCCAATTATATAATCTTATCATAGTATTACCTATGAACATTCTTTTAAACATATTAATAATATTTTCAATATCAATTGCAGTAATATATGTATGCAATCGCTTGAAAATTCCTACCATCATAGGATTGCTTATTACTGGTATTGTTGTGGGACCGTATGGACTTCAAGTTATTAAATCTACTGAAGATGTTCATCTGTTAGCTGAGATAGGTATTATAACCCTGCTTTTCACCATAGGATTGGAATTATCATTTGATGAAATTGTATCACTGAAACGAGCAATAGTTGTGGGTGTAATGCAGGTTAGCCTAACAATTGTTATTGTTACTGGTATAATGTTGGTGTGGACTTCTTTTTCACAGGCTATTTTCTTTGGATTTATTGTTTCATTGAGCAGTACAGCAGTAGTGTTAAAGGTAATTCAGGAATTAGCATTATCTGAAAGCCCGCATGGCAGGATATCACTGGCAATTCTTATTGTTCAGGATATTGCTATAGTACCGTTAATGTTATTTATTCCCTTATTGGCTGGCGTTTCTAAGAATTCAATTCCTGTTGAGATGTTTAAACTTATTGTTAAAGGTGCTTTAATTGTTATTGTTGTTATTGTTCTTGCGCGGTATGTGGTTCCCAGGTTGTTATTTGAGATAGCTAAAACAAGAAGCCGTGAATTGTTTATTATTACCATTGTAACGATATGCTTAGCTGTCACTTTAGCAACGTATTCAATGGGGATGTCAGTTGAGTTGGGGGCATTTTTAGCAGGCATTATCATTGCTGCTTCCGAATACAGTGGTCAGACGTTTAGTTCAATGATGCCGTTCAGGGATTTATTTACCAGTTTTTTCTTTATTTCAATAGGGATGTTACTTAATCCTATCATTGTGGTTTCTAATATAGTAACTATCGCTAATTTTTCAGTTTTAATACTTATTATAAAAATTATTATTATAGTATCAGTTGTACTTGCACTTGGATATCCATTACGGATAGCTTTTTTAACTGGTTTAGCTTTACCACAGATTGGTGAGTTTTCCTTCATTTTAGCTCAAATTGGGATATCGTATGCATTGTTGTCACAGGAAGAATACCAGTTGTTTCTTTCAATAACTATTTTTGCGATGGGTATCACACCGTATCTAATTAAATATTCTCCGGCACTGGTTGACATGCTCTTGCAATTGCCATTCCCTGAAAAGTTACAAAAAGGATTTGCATATAATTCTGAAGAAAAAGTTCAAGCCTTACATAACCATATTATTATTGTAGGCTATGGCATCAATGGCAGAAATGTTGCAGCAGCTGCTAAAAGTATAAAGATTCCATACATTATTGTTGAGATGAATCCTGAAACAGTAAAAAAAGAAAAAAAAGAAGGTGAAAATATTATCTATGGTGATGCTTCCCAGGAAGACCTATTGCATTATTGTAATATTCCAACAGCCAGGGTTCTGGTGATAGCAATAGCCGATAGAAGTGCAATAAAAAGAATTATAGTATTAGCACGGCAGATCAATCCGCATATACATATTATTGTGCGTGCACGTTTTGTAGGTGATATGAAGGAATTAATAGAATTAGGTGCTAACGAAGTAATTCCTGAAGAGTATGAAACATCCATTGAAATTTTTGCACGGGTATTGCACTACTATGGTGTGCCACGTGGTGATATTGAAGCAATGATAGAGTCAATTAGAGCTAAAGGATATGCAATGCTCAGGAAATTGCATGTTGACGTATATAAAGATTTGCCCATTGCAGAAATTGATATGCAGGCAATACGGGTATGTTCTCATTCGCCGGTTGCTGGTAAAACTATAGGGCTTATGCAATTGAGAAAAGCCTATAAATTTTCTGTTGTTGCCATTAAACGCCACAATGATATAATTACCAATCCAGGTGCTGATGATAAAATAGAAAGTGATGATATACTGTATGTTGTTGGAAAGCGTGAAGATATATCAAAAGCAGTTAAGGAGTTGCGTTTGAGTGATAATGCTACAAGCTGTGAGATGTAATACCGTATTCTAATGAAAATCTTATGAAAAGAAATTGCGTGTATTAAAAAATACGTATAATTCCATTGCCAGGGAGACATCGTTATGAAAACAATTAAACCATTAGATTTAACTTTGGAAAAATTTTCCCCTTATGGATATTTTTCAAAGATGCAGAATCCCGGCACAATATATTTTGGCACTTCACCTGTAAAATTTTATCGTGACATTATTCAACTTCCCGTTATTTCCATGACAAATAT
>Ga0067045_1029285_pt1 | contig 22142 bp, 19 predicted proteins | sample TerdegcTABiofilm_FD_59184 | JGI IMG/M metagenome (GOLD analysis project Ga0067045, IMG submission 59184) | Combined Assembly of (Gp0054472, Gp0054536) Wastewater bioreactor microbial communities from Singapore -Terephthalate degrading...
CGCAACGCGCCCGGGAGCCCCGGGAACGCGCGCCCGATATCAGGGGGGCCGGGGGAAATGATTTCCCCCGGGCGGGGTTCGGGGCGGCAGCCCCGATTTCAGGGGCGGGACGGCAGCCCCGATGAAACATGTGGAGGAACGATGGCCGCGAAACCGTGGGGCGGGCGGTTCGAGCAGGATACGGATGCGCTGGTCGAGGCGTATACGGAGTCTGTTTCCTACGACCGTCGGCTATGGCGGCAGGACATTGCCGGTTCCAAGGCTCATGCCCGGATGCTGGCCAGACAGGGTGTGCTGAGCGGCGACGAGGCCGACGGGATTGTTGCGGGATTGGATGCCGTGGCGGCCGAGATCGAGGCCGGGACGTTCGTGTGGAAGGCGGAGCTTGAAGACGTCCACATGAACATCGAGGCCCGCCTGACGGAATTGATCGGTCCCCTTGGCGGCAAGCTGCACACCGGCCGCAGCCGCAACGACCAGGTGGCCCTGGATTTCCGGTTGTATGTGGATGCGGCCCTGGGGGAGTGGGAGGCGTGTCTGAGGGGGCTGGTCGCGGTTTTGGTCGAGCGGGCCGAGGAACACGCGGACACGCTTTTGCCCGGCTGCACCCACATGCAGCCGGCCCAGCCCGTGAGCCTGGCCCAGCACCTTCTGGCCTATGCGGCCATGTTCCGCCGCGACGTGGAGCGCGCGGCCGACGCGGGGAAACGGGTACGCGTATCGCCGCTTGGCGCGGCGGCCCTGGCCGGGACCACCTATCCGCTTGATCCGCTGTTTACGGCCGCCGAGGTCGGGTTCGAGACCTCCTTCGCCAACAGCATGGATGCCGTTTCGGACCGGGATTTCGCGGCCGAGGGGCTTTTTTGCGCCAGCCTGATCATGATGCACTTAAGCCGCCTGTGCGAGGAGATCGTCCTGTGGGCCAACCCGGCCTTCGGCTTCGTGGCCCTGCCAGACGCCTTCGCCACCGGATCGAGCATCATGCCCCAGAAGAAAAATCCCGACGTGGCCGAGCTCATGCGCGGCAAGACCGGCCGGGTCTACGGCTCCCTGGTGTCGCTGTTGACCGTGTTGAAGGCCCTGCCCCTGGCCTACAACCGGGACATGCAGGAGGACAAGGAACCCTTTTTCGACGCCGACGACACGGTTAGGGCCTCGCTGCGGATCATGGCCGAGATGCTGCGGGCGCTTGCGTTCCGGACCGGGCGCATGCGGGAGGCTTTGGGCGCCGGGTTCCTCAACGCCACGGAGCTGGCCGACTACTTGGCGGCCGGGGGCCTGCCCTTCCGCGAGGCGCACCGCGTGGCCGGCCGGGCCGTGGCCCTGGCCGAAGCCCGGGGAGTGGGCATCGAGGCCTTGACCTTGGCCCAGCTTCGGGAACTCTCCGCGCTGGTGGACGAGGACGTCTTTGAAACCCTGGCCTACGAGACGGCCGTGGCCCGACGCGGGGTGCGCGGCGGTACCGGCCCCGGTCCCGTGGCCGACCAGATCGCCGAGTTGAGACGATGGCTCACGCGACCTTAAATCTCCAGCTTTCGGTGCTTTCGGCCATTAGCGGCATCATCGACAAGGCCCTGGACCTCGAGGGGGCCCTGCATGACGTCATGCGCATCCTGTCCGAGACCTTGAGCATGAAGCGGGCCACCATTACCCTCAAGGACGACACCTCGGACATGCTGGTCATCAGCGTCTCCCACGGCCTGTCCCCCGAGGAAAAGGCCCGGGGAATCTATGCCTTGAACGAGGGCGTGACCGGCAAGATCTACCAGACCGGCAAGCCCTACGTGGTTCCGGACATCCGCAACGAGCCCCTTTTTCTGGACAAGACCGGCGCGCGCAAGATCGAGAAGGGCCGGGTGACTTTTATCGGCGTGCCCATCACCCTGCACGGCAGGGTCATGGGCGTTTTGAACGTGGACAGGCTTTTCGGGGACGAGGTCAGCTCCGAGGAGGATGTGGCCTTCCTCAAGGTGGTGGCCACGCTCATCGCCCAGTTCCTGAGCATCAACCAGCAGGTGGAGGCCAAGGTCGAGAACCTGCGCCGGGAGAACGTCTCGCTTAAGTACCAGCTCTCCCAGGAGTCGCGGGGCCTTTATATCGTGGGCAAGAGCCTGTCCATGCAGGAGGTGCAGCGCCAGATCGAGAAGGTGGCCCCCACGCGGGCCACCGTGCTTCTCCTGGGCGAATCCGGTACGGGCAAGACGCTTATCGGCCGCATCATCCATGACCTTTCGGACCGTAACGGATTCCCCTTCATCAAAGTCAACTGCGCCTCGATCCCGGAGAACCTCCTGGAGTCGGAACTTTTCGGCTACGAGAAGGGGGCCTTCACCGGCGCGGATGCCGCCAAGCCCGGCAGGTTCGAGGACGCCCACAAAGGCACCATCTTTCTGGACGAGATCGGGGAATTGCCCCTGGGGCTTCAGGCCAAGCTTCTGCGCGTGCTGCAGGACCGGGAATTCGAGCGTCTGGGCAGCAACAGGACCAGGCGCGTGGATGTGCGCATCCTGGCCGCCACCAACAAGGACCTGGGGGCGTTGGCCGAGTCCGGGACGTTCCGGCCGGACCTTTATTACCGATTGAATGTCTTTCCGCTTCGCGTGCCGCCGCTTCGGGACCGCAAGGAGGACATCCAGAGCCTTCTGATCCATTTTCTGAACAAGGTATCCAAGGAATATTCCCGATCCCTGTCCTTTTCCCCCCAGGCCCTGTCCATGCTCACGCGCTACGACTGGCCGGGCAACGTGCGCGAGATGGAGAACCTGGTGGAACGCCTGGTGATCCTGGCCGAGGATGAGCACATCGGTCCGGAACTGATCACGCCGTATCTTTCCGGCAGTCTGCGGGAGGACGGGCCGGAGTTGATCGCGGAATTGGAATCCGGACCCTCGCTTGAAAGCATGGAGAAGACCGTGGTCATCGAGGCCCTGCGCCGGGCCGGGGGCATCCAGCATCGGGCGGCCCGGGACCTGGGAATCACCCCGAGACAGATGGGCTACCGGGTCAGGAAGTTCGGCCTGGAGGCCATGGTGGCGGTGCAGCGGGCCAAAAGCCGGGGGTAGCGGCGGGTCATCTCTTTGTTTTTTTGGGGGGGTCATTTCCTGTCAGTCCGTTTTGAAGGAATCCTGACGATGGGCTGCAAGAAAGCCATGCCTCGCGCGGTTCGTGCGCTTTTCTTCGCCATACTGGTTGTTGTCGCGGTATTTGCCGGATCTGCCGGGTACGGCGGGTCCGAGACGCGGCCTGCCATCCGGCACACCCTTGCCGCCGCCGACGGCGCGACCCTGGACGTGTGCCTCATGGGCGGCGGCCCGCCGCTTCTTGTGCTGACCGGCTACGCCATGACCTCCGAGATGTGGGATGCCGCGTTCATCCGTGAACTGGCCGCCGCACGCCAGGTGATTCTCATGGACAACCGGGGCATGGGGCCGTCCCCCCTTGGCGAGGGGGCTGAGATATCCATCCGGCGCATGGCCCTGGACGCCGAGGCGGTTCTGGATGGCCTGGGCATCGACCGGGTCGACGTCCTCGGCTGGTCCATGGGGGGCATGATCGCCCAGGAGCTAACCATGGCGCGGCCGCAACGGGTGCGTTCCCTGGTCCTTGTGGCCAGCGCGGCGGACATCGGTCCGTTGCTGCCGGCCCTTGACCGCATGAAGGCCATGAGCGGCGAGGAGATATGGCAGGCCATGTTTCCAGCCGGGTGGATCGCCCGGCATCCCGAGGCCCTGAAACGGGTCGAGCCGCGACCCCGGCCGCCGGATGCGCGGATGATCCAGGGCCAGGAGGCGGCCATGCGGCAGTGGGAAGGGACGACGGACCGGCTCGCGGATCTCCGCGCGCCGGTGCTTATCGTGACCGGGGGTCGGGATTGGGTCTGTCCGCCCGAGGCCGGCCGGGCCATGTACGAGCGCCTGGAGGTCCGGACCGACGCGCCCGTGGTCTTGCAGATCGTGGGCCAGGGCGGGCACTGGATGATGCACCAGTTCCCGGAGATGCTGGCCGGGATGGTGCACGGGTTTCTGGGGCGGGACTTTTAGGGGATGGAGGGGGCGTTTGGCTTTGGGGCCGTGGATCGCCTGACAGGGACAGAAATACACGGCCGGGCCGCCCCAACTGCGGGATGGCCCGGCGTGTTTTTTCGTGACGGGGCTAGGCCCTGGCGAACTTGCGGTACTTGATGCGGTGCGGCACGTCGGCCTCGGACCCGAGCCGGGCCTTGCGGTCCGCCGCGTATTCCGAATAGTCGCCCTCGAAAAAGACCGTCCTGCTGTCGCCCTCAAAGGCCAGGATGTGCGTGGCCACCCGGTCCAGAAACCAGCGGTCGTGGCTGATGATCAGGGCCGAGCCGGCGAAGCTCTCCAGGGCGTCTTCCAGGGCCCGCAGGGTGTTCACGTCCAGGTCGTTGGTGGGTTCGTCCAAAAGTAGCACGTTGGCCCCGGACTTGAGCAGAAGCGCCAGGTTGAGCCGGTTTTTTTCACCGCCGGACAACATCTCCACCTTTTTTTGCTGGTCCTGGCCGGTGAAATTGAACCGGGCCAGATAGGCCCTCGAATTGACGTCCCGGTTGCCCAGCCGGATGGTGTCGTAGCCCTCGCTGACCACCTCGAACACGGTCTTGGCCGGATCGAGCGCGGCCCGGTTCTGGTCCACATGGGCCAGCTTCACGCTCTCGCCCACCTTGAACTCCCCGGCGTCCGGCGCGACCTCGCCGGTGATCATCTTGAACAGCGTGGTCTTGCCCGCGCCGTTGGGACCGATGATGCCCACGATGGCCCCGCGCGGCACGGTAAAGGTCATGTCCTCCACCAGGAGCGCGTCGCCGTAGCCCTTGGCCACCCCTGCGGCCTCGATGACGTTCTTGCCCAGGCGCGGTCCGGGCGGGATGTAGATTTCCAGGTCCTTGGAGCGTTTTTCGCCTTCCTGGCCCAGTAGGGACTCGTACGCGGTGATGCGGGCCTTGCCTTTGGCGTGGCGGCCCTTGGGGGACATGCGGATCCACTCGAGCTCGCGGGCCAGGGTCTTCTGGCGTTCGCTCTCGGTCTTTTCCTCCTGCTTCAGGCGCTGCTCCTTCTGCTCCAGCCACGAGGAATAGTTGCCCTTCCAGGGGATGCCCCGACCCCGGTCGAGTTCGAGAATCCAGCCGGCCACGTTGTCCAGGAAATAGCGGTCGTGGGTCACGGCGATGACCGTTCCCGGATAGTTCTGGAGGTGGTGCTCCATCCAGGCCACGGACTCGGCGTCCAGGTGGTTGGTTGGTTCGTCCAGAAGCAGGATGTCCGGCTGCTGCAGAAACAGGCGGCACAGGGCCACTCGGCGGCGTTCGCCGCCGGAGATCACGGACACGGGGGTGTCGCCCGGCGGACAGCGCAGGGCGTCCATGGCCATGTCCAGCTTGCTGTCCAGGTCCCAGGCGTCCAGGGCGTCGAGTTTCTCCTGCACCTCGCCCTGACGGGCGATGAGCCTGTCCATGGCCTCGTCGTCCATGGGCTCGGCGAATGCGGCGTTTATCTCCTCGAATTCCGCAAGAAGCGCCACGGTCTCGGCCGCGCCTTCCTCCACCACCTCGCGCACGGTCTTGGCGGAGTCGACCAGGGGCTCCTGCTCCAGATAGCCGATGGTGAATCCCGGGGAGACGTGGGTCTCGCCCTGGAAGTCCTTGTCCACCCCGGCCAGAATCTTCAGAAGCGAGCTTTTGCCCGAGCCGTTCAGGCCCAGGACGCCGATTTTCGCGCCGTAGAAGTAGGACAGGGAGATGTCCTTCAGGATGGGCTTCTTGTCGTGGAACTTGCTCACCCGGAGCATGGAGTAAATGATCTTGTTGGGCTCGGAGACGGCCATGCGGGAACCTCTTTGTTTCGGGGATTTTCCGCCGGTCGCGGCGGGCGCGGGCACATTGTACCGGCCGGGGGGGACTTGTCAAATCCGTGAGCCTTGGCCGTGATGACAAGCGGCCGCGCGGCATTATATGCTCCAGACCATGCCGATCGTTTCAACCCCGAGTCGTCGCGTGAAGCGGCAGGAGTATCCATGGACCCCGTGACCCATGTGGCCGGCGGCATCCTGGTCGGCCAGGCCGTGTGCCATCGGTTCCCCACAGGGAAATGGCTCATCGTCTTTACGGCCCTGTGCGCCTGGATACCTGATATCGACAATGTCGTGACCTTCCTGGGGCCAGAGGCCTACATGCGCTACCACCGGGGCCTGACCCACTCCATCCTCGGGGGGGCGGTCCTGGCCGCGCTCCTGACCGCCGCGTTCCGGCCCCTGTCCCGGGCCGCGCCGTTTCTCAAGGTGTTCGCCCTGGCCTACGGCTGCATTCTCCTGCATGACCTCCTGGACGTCATCACCACCTACGGCACCCAGATTTTGTTGCCGTTTTCCGACGCCCGGATCGGGCTTCCGGCCGTGTTCATCGTCGATCCCATCTACACCGGGGTGATGCTGGTGGCCGTGGTCCTGGGGTTTGTGCTCAAGGCCCGGGCAAGGACCACCGCGTTTCTGGCCCTGGCCTGGCTCTTTCTCTACCCGGCCGTGAGCCTGGGACTTCGGGAGGTGGTCGTCGCGGCCCAGAACAAGCGGCTTCTCGACGAGGGTCTTCCCAGGGCCACGGCCCATGTGGTTCCGGATGCCCTGACGCCGATTTTCTGGAAGGTGATCGTGGACGACGGACAAAACTATCGGGCGCATGCGGCCGGTCTGGCCGATCCCTATGGCGGCCCCGTGGTCGCCGTGCGGCCCAAGGCGGACCGGGAAGACTTGAGGCGGTACGGCCGCGAGGTTTCGATCCTGGCCACCTATGACTGGTTCGCCCAGTTTCCGGTGGTGACCATTCCCTCCGATTCCGCCGCGTCCATGATGGCCGAGAGCGGGGGCGATCCCGGCGGGCTGGTGTCCACGGCCGAGGCCGGGCAGGCGGGGACCGCCAACGCCGTCTCCCCCCGGGTCATGGTGTTTTCGGACATGCGGTTTCTGGGGGTGAGCCCCGTTATTCCCGAGGCTCGGCGCAATCCGGAGCGGCCGATGTTCGCCGTGCGTGTGGAACTCGACGGCGCGGGCCGGCCGGAGAAGGTGTTTTTCTATCGGGGAGGCCGTGCCGAACCGGTTTTCACCGGGAGTGGCCCGAGTTGATGTCCCGTTCCCAAAAAACCGCCGGTATTTTTTTAATGGAAAAAATAGTTATTTCAGGCTATTAGTTGTAAAATTCGTATGCCCGGGTTTTGAAGGCTCGACACAAGGCGAAAAAGCGGGGTTGTTCAGATTCGTGGGAGTCTCTTGCGAACCGGGACGGACGGTTTTTTCGCTTTCTCCGCCTCAGTACACCTTGCGGCGTGAAAAGCCTTCCCCAAGCACGTTGAAGGTGTTCTCCACCACGAAGAAGGCCTTCTTGTCCCGGGCGAAGACCAGTTCCTCAAGGCGCTTGATCTGCACGGTGTTGGTGATGGTCATGATGACCTTTTTTTGTTTCCCGGTGTAGGCCCCGCGTCCATAGAGGAAGGTGCAGCCGCGGCGCAGCACGTGTACGATGTCGTGGGCGATCTGGTCGGCCTCGTCGGAGATGATCAGCACCATCTTGCGCTGGTTGAAAAGCGACAGGAAGTATTCCATGACCGTGGAGGAGACGAAGGACAGGACCATGGAATAGAGGACCAGATCCGTGTCGTAGAAAAAAAAGCCCACGGAAAAAAGTCCCAGGTTGTAGAGGAAGTTGAACTGCCCCACGCGCAGGTTCCATTTCTGGTTGAGGGCGATGGCCACGATGTCCGTGCCGCCCAGCGATCCGTAGGACCGCATGCCGATGCCTACCCCCGCGCCCATGATGGCCCCGCTGAAGATGGCCGCCAGCATGGGGTCGTCGATTCCGGCCCGCAACGCCACCATGTCCATGAAGACGCTCAGGACGCCCATGCCGTACAGGGTATAGAGAATGAAGCGGCGGCTTAAGCTGAACCAGCCTACGAACATCAGCGGCACGTTGAGCAGGAAGTACCACGTGCCGATACCCACGCCTCCGAAAAGATAGTAGAGCAGAAGCCCCAGCCCCGAGACGCCGCCGGAGATGAATCCGTGCTCCACGGCCACGGCCTTGACTCCTACGGCGAAGAGGAACGCGCCCAGGGTGATGAGCACGATGTTGCGGGCCACGGCCACGGTGGGGATGTCCAGGAACCGGCGAGGGGGCATAGGCGCGGAAGTACCCCGCGCCGGTCGGGAAATCAACACCGACGGCCGGGAAAAAGGGGGGAAGGTCAGACGGCGGGAGCGGGCGTGGCGAACCGGGCCAGTTTTTTCCTGTCGGGGGGGATGACCGCGCTGCAGCCATCGCAGGCCAGGGCGTAGCGGACATCCGTGACCCAGGCCCGGCGGTATGCGGGGTCGGCCAGGAACCGGCGGGCCAGGGAGAGCGGGCGGGTGAACAGATCCATGACCGGGCCGAGCAACTCCGAGGGGTCCCGGAAGCATTCCCAGTCGCACCGGGTACAGAAGGGTTTGGTTCGGATGGATGACGGGTTCAGGTCGGAGAACGGGCCAAGGTCCTCGCCCCCCCGGTAGCCGCAGGGGAAAATGTGGCCTTGGACCGCGTCCATGAAAAAGAAGTCGATGCCGCCCCGGCAGGGATAGTGGCCGTTTTTGGGGGTGCCGGAATAGCGGCGGACCAGGGAGAGCAGGGAGCTTCTGGGGGTGAAGATGCGCAGCCTGCCGCGATACTCCGGGATGACCTCGTAGAGGGCGGAAAAAAGGGCCGCTTTTTCAGCCGGGCTGAAGCGGATGAAACTGTCCGCCGAGGTGGCGGCATAGACCGCCTCCCCGGCCTGGACGGTCTTGGATTCGGAGGTCCGGGCATCGTCAGGCGGGGTCTCTTCGGCGCTCATGGGATAGCAGGCGTTGACCGTGGTGAATCCGAGGGATTCCACAAAGGCGTAGAAACGGCGAAAGGCCTGGCGGAAATGAGCGGTGAAGGCGGCGGAGTCAAAGGTTGCCGGATCGGCCGGATCGTGGGGCGGCGGACCGTCAGGACCTCCGGTCAGGCGGTTGATGCCCAGGTTGGCGGCGGGAAAAAGGCCGTGGTCGTGAAGGATGGGCAGGGCCTTTTTGATGCCCTGAATGACCCCCGGCAGGCCCCTGTTTATCTCATGCAGGTCCGCGTCGGCGCTGTCCACGCTGATCCAGAAGGCGTTGAAACCGCTTGCGACCAGGATTTTGGCCAGATCGGCCATGCGCGAGGCAAAGTCCGGACGGTCGTGCTCCCGGAACAGGAAGCCGTTTGTCCCGGTGCGCACATAACGGATGCCCGCGTCCCTGGCCCGACGGGCCAGGGGGGCGATGTCCTTCAGGCACAGGAGCGGCTCGCCGCCGGTGAAGGAGATGGCCGCCACGCCGCGTCTGGCCATGGCCTCGATCTGGGGCCACAGGATTTCGGGCCGCAGGGTGGAGCGGGGGAAGCGGTTCCCAACGCGCATGCCGCACTGGGCGCAGGAGGCGTTGCAGCGGTCGGTGTACTGGATGACCACCTGCCCGGGAATGCGTCCCGCGGCCAGTCGGCGCAGGTCGGATAGGGAGACGAGGCGGCGGGCCGCCCGGGGCGGGGATGTCGGATGGGCCGGGAACAGGGAGGACATGGCTGGGGAGTATGCCCCGGAATCATGACGGGGACATGGCGCTATGGTGACGCGGCCGCGACGCCCGCGATCCCAGGACCGGCCGTCCGACGCTTGCGAAACGGCGGGGAAACGGTGTAGGCGAAAGACATCAGGGATGTTCGGCCAGCGGCGGCGTGTGGGGGTTTTGGGGAACAATCCGCGACGTGGTCCAGGGGTGGGCGGGCCGGGAAGGGGCCTATGGACGATCTGGGCGGCATCCTCACCGAGCTTTTCTGGAAATATCTCGACATCGTGTGGGCGGCCGTCAAGGAGTTGGCCCACAAGGCCTGGCTGACCCTGTGGGGCGCCTTGTACGATGCGGCCGTCTGGCTGGAGTCGATGGCCGAGTTTTTCGCGCGCCGGGTTTCGCCTTGGCAGGCGGTCGTTTGTACGGTGGTTCTCATCTCCGGGCTGATTTTGTGGATATATCGCGATACCCTGTATCTGCGCCGATTCCGGCACAACATCCATTGGCTGCGTTTCCGGGGCTACCGGCCCATGGTGGTGGAGTACAGGCACGGAGCGCGACATGGTCAGGCGGACTTTCTGGGACGGGAGACGCCGATCCCGGAGCGGTTTCCCGGACTGCGGCTTTTCGATGCCGTTCCGGCCAAATATATAGTGGTTTTCGGTACGGGGAACGGCGGCGTGGCCAGGGAGGTGCGGACCTATCCCCGCGAGACGCGGGCCGGACGGGAGGCCGTGGTCCGGGATATGGCGGAGCACGTCAGGGCCGCCGCGCGGTATGTCAATCCGGAAAGCGAGGTCGAGGCCTTTCTGGCCTGTCTGTCAGGCCTTGATCCTGGGCTGGGCGAGGTCTGCGTTCGACGCTTGGGCTGGAAAGCTCGTTGAGTCCCTTCTCCGGCCGGAACAATCCCGGCCGGAGGCAAGATGCGGCATCATGATCATGGCAAGGTGTTGGCTCTGTTGACGCAGGCCACGTAGACCGCGTTGCAGTTGATGTTGCACTGGTTTCGGTATTCTCCATAGTAGGAGGTGTTGCACATCTGGGTGCAATAGGCATGCTGCTGGGTGCACTGGGCCAGGGCGTTGGCCCGCCCGCCACCCGGCCCGGGTCCCGGCCCTGGTCTTGGTCCCGGACCGGGGGTCGGTCTTGGCCTTTGGCCGGGATACGGCCCGTATTGCGGGGGGTAGGGCTGTTGGTGCGGGGGCGGAGGCGGGGCCTGGGCCAGCAGGATTTCTTCATGTGGGGTCGTTTTCGCCAGCGTTCCAGTGGCCCCTGGGATGAAGGCGATGGCCAGCAACAACCCGGTAATGGCTGCGATGTACCTCATGTGCTTTCTCCCTGCGTCGCGGGATGGTCGTTTGTCCACCGGATTTTCAGACGATATGCGTGGCTGCGGCGGGTCACGACAGGGTTGGTCGATCATATCCTCATAATCGAAGGATAACCAATCCGCCGATGTCTTGCATTATGTTTCTTCGTCGCGGCGTTGTACTCCCCCTTGGTCACAATCCCGCCCTCGGTGTGGTCGTTGTGCTTCTCCGAAAAAGGCCCATGTCACTGCATGTCTAGTGCCCGACCGCGCTTGGTGCCCGGCCCGGTTCCGGGATTGGCGGTCCTTGCGCTCGTCGGAAACCGGGAGCGTCTTTTTCGGCTTTGTCCGGCAGGGAGAGAGTGAACACGGCGCTGTGCTTTCCGCAACACCTGGAGACACCTAACGGATCAGGCGCTCCTTGATGTTTTCGATGCCCAGGCGGTCCACCAGACGGGCCGTCCGTTCATGCGGCTTGGCATGTTCGGTGTAGAGCTCAAGGAAGCGTCTGGTGAGGTCGATGACCTGGCCTTCGTCCAGCCCCTCGGCCAGAATGTCGCCGATGCGGGGCCGTCGCGCCGAACTGCCGCCGATGACCAGCGTCCAGCCTGTTTTTTTCCCGAACACCCCCACGTCGCGGACAAAGCTCTCCCCGCAGCAGAAAGGACACCCTGAAATGCCCATCTTGACCTTGGCCGGCAGGTCCATTTCGGAAAAAAAGGATTCCAGCTTCATTCCCAGGCCCAGGGAGTCCTGGACCCCGTATTTGCAAACCGCCGTGCCGGGGCATGCTTGGACGTAATGCAGGCAAAGCTCCGTGGCCTTGCCCACATCAAGGTGCAAGTCATCCCACACCTTGTCGATGTCCTTTTGTTTCAGGCCGACCAGGGCGAAACGCTGGCCCGAAGTGATCTTGATCACCGGTATGTCGTATTTGCGGGCCACGGCCGCGATGTGTTCCAGGTCATCGGGCCTGACCAGCCCCACCGGGGTCCTGGGCACGATGGCATAGGTGGTGTTGTCGCGTTGCAGGATTGCGCCTTTTGTGGTGGTCATGGTCGCCTCCTTGTTTGCCCTATGTGCACGGTCGGTCTGGACCGTGTTTTCGTCCCCGATACAGGGCTGCATTTTCGGACGCCTGGAACGGAGGTAAGGATTGCATGCCAAGCACACCCCTTTTAGGACATCAGTGGCGACGTGGCTAGTTTTTGGTCGGGATTGACGGTAAACACCCTGGAAAGGAAATGCCGGCGGTTGTTTCGCTCGGGGCGCGACGTGGCGTTAACGGGAATTACGGGAGATTTGCGGCACGATTGGCCCTGGACGCGCAAACGGAGACCTGGCGGTATTTCTGCGGGCGGGAAGGGCGGGAGGCTGACATGGACGATCTGTTGCGCAGGGCCGCGTCGTTATGGCGGGAGTCGAAAACGGCCGTGGCCCTGACCGGGGCCGGAATCTCCGTCGCCGCCGGCATCCCCGATTTCCGCAGTCCGGGCGGCCTGTGGTCCCGCTTCGATCCCATGCGCGTGGCCACGGCCGACGCCCTGGTTTCCCGTCCGGACGAGGTCTGGGCCTTTTTGCTCGAGGCCCGGGACGTGGTGGCCCGGGCTGCCCCCACCCCGGCCCATATGGCCCTGGCCCGCCTTGAGGCCGTGGGGCGCCTCGATGCGGTCATTACCCAGAACATCGACAATCTGCATCAGATGGCCGGTTCGAAAAATGTCATCGAATACCACGGCGGCATGGGCCGGTATCATTGTATGTCCTGCCGGGCGGGGCATGATCCCAGGGAGGCCGCGCGGCTGACCAGCCGGGACATCCCCTGGCGGTGCGGGAACTGTGGCGGCGTGGTCCGGCCGGACATCGTGTTTTTCGGGGAGTCGATTCCACTTGACGCCCTGCGAAAAAGCGGTCAATTGGCCCTTGCCGCCGATTTCCTTCTGGTGGTGGGGACCTCCGGCGAGGTCGCCCCGGCCAATACCCTTCCGTACCAGGTGCAGGGCCGGGGAGGCGTGGTGGTGGAGATCAACCCCGGAGAGAGCGCTTACGCGGCCATGGCCGATGTCCGCATACCGGTAGCGGCGGAGGTGGCCTTGCCTCTTTTGGAGAAACTCGTTTCCGACGGGCCGATGGCCCGCCGCGACAGGTGATGAAGGGATTATGGATGCGCTGACGCCTCATGGCGGTTTCTGGTCCATGCTGGCCGGGGCAACCCCCACGGTCATCTTCGTGCTGAGCATCCTGGGGTTCATGTCCCTTGGCTGCTGGAGCATCATTTTCGTCAAGCTCTTCACCCTGACCAGCGCCCGGAAGGACTCCGCCAGGGATTACACGGTGTTTCAGGAAGCCGACTCCTTGAGAAGCGCCATGCAGGCCCTGGGGCGTCACAAACAGTCCCCGGCCTACAATGTCGGCGTTCTGGCCTTCGAGGAACTCATGCGCATGGAGGAGTCCGAACTCCCCGCCGGAGAAAAGGCCAAGATCGCCATGGACAACATCCGCCGGGTGTTGCGCCAGGGGGTCACCTCCGAACTCGGCAAGCTGTCCAAGTCCCTGCCCTTTCTGGCCACGGCCGCGAACTCCTCGCCGTTTATCGGCCTGTTCGGCACGGTCTGGGGCATCATGAATTCCTTCCACACCATCGGCCTGCAGCAGTCCGCGGCGCTGGCCGCCGTGGCCCCGGGCATCTCCGAGGCCCTGGTGGCCACGGCCATCGGCCTGGGCGTGGCCATCCCGGCCACCATCGGCTACAACTTCTTTCTGGGCTACATGCAGTCCATCGAACGGGAACTGGTCAATTTCGCCGGCGCCTTTTTGAACCGCATCCAGCGCGAGGTAACCTGGGAGCCTCGGGAGCCCCGTGAGGAACGCGATCTCCGGGGCCGGCGGCCCGTGTCCCGTGAGGGCTTTTGACCGTGGGCGCGCAGGTCGGCGGCGGACAGAAGTCGTTTATGTCCGAGATCAACGTCACGCCCTTTGTGGACGTGATGCTGGTCCTTTTGATCATTTTCATGGTCACCGCGCCCATGATGACCCAGGGCCTGGAGGTGGATCTGCCCCAGACCCGGACGGTCAGCGTCCTGCCCACGGACAGCGAGCATCTGGTATTGACCGTCAAGGCCGATGGGAGCTTGTTTCTGGACACCTACCAGGTCGGGCTGGCCGACCTCCAGGATCACGTCAAAAGGCTGGTCACGGACCAGAAGAAAACGCTTTTTCTGCGCGCGGATAAAAACGTGTCCTATGGGGTGGTGGTCCAGGTCATGGGTGTTGTCAAGGCGGCCGGGGTCGATCGCCTGGGCGTGGTGGCCGAAGAGGAAAAAACGGACGCCAAGGCTTCGAAGCAGGGGACGCGGAAGCCGTAAGGAGTCCGCCGCCGGGACGATTCGCCGGGAGCGGAACGTCTTGCCATGGCGGTCACGGCGTTCTGGGATAGCCCGGAAGAGCGACGGCTCATGGACACCCGGATGGCGGCCTGGGGAACGACGAAATCCGTCGGTACGACAGTTCACAGGGTTTTTCTCTTAAAAAACATGACCATGTTTTTTAAGGATGCGACGACATGCGGGCACTCGGCTGGATTTTTTCCATTTTCTTTCACCTGACGGTGTTTCTGGCCAGCTTGCTCTTCATTCAGATGGAGCCGGTGAAGTTCAAGCTGGACGTGCCTGTTTACGAGGTGGAGTTGGTCAGTCTGGGGCCGCCGGGGCTTCCTCCCGGTCCTCCGGGAGACCCCGCGGCCGCGCCCGGTCCCAAGCAGCCCGGCCCCGAGAAGCTTCCGCCCGGGCCGGCCGAGACCCTGGCCCAGCCCGAGGCCCCCAAGGCCGCGGCGCTTCCCCAGCCGCCGGCCGACGCCGCGCCCATCCCGGCCAAGCCCCAACCGCCGGAGCCCGTGGCCGCGCGCCCGCCCGAGCCGCCCAGGCCCCCGGAGCCCAAGCCCGAGCCGAAACCGGAGCCCAAGCCGGAACCCAAGCCTGAGCCCAAGGCCACGCCCATCCCCAAAGAGGACGCCAAGAAGGAGGCGGAGAAAAAGGCCAAGGCCGAAGCCGACGCCAAGGCGAAAGCCGAGGCCGACGCCAAGGCGAAAGCCGAGGCCGATGCCAAGGCCAAGGCCGATGCGGCCAAGGCCGCGCAGAAGGAACCGAGCGCCCAGGAGGTCATGGCCGACGCCTTGAAGCAGGCCAAGGCCCAGGCCGCAAAGACAGGACCGGCCTCGGGGGGGGCGGCGTCCGGTGCGGCGGGGTCTTCGGATGCGCTGGCCAAGGACATTGCCGCCTTGCGCCGTTCGGTGAGCGGCGGTGGCGGCGGTCAGGGCGGCGTGGGGCCCGGAGGCGGCGGTGGCGGCGGAGGCGGCGGCGGGGCCACGCTCCAGGTCTACGCCCAGATCGTCAACCGGATCATCAAGCAGAACTGGCGGTTCCCGCAGATGGCCGCGAACGACAATCTCCTGGCCGTGGTGGAATTGCAAATCGGCAAGGATGGGCGTATACTGCAATATCAATTGGTGCAATCCTCCGGCAGGCCCAATTTCGATGCCTCGGCGCTCAAGGCGGTGGCCGAGACCGAGTCGCTTCCGCCGCCGCCCCTGCCGAGCCTGAGTGTCCTGCAACTCAACTTCAACTCACGGGAACTTGGACAATGAGCCGTCTTTGTTCGGTCATCTTTTGCATTGGGGCGCTTTTCGCCGCGTGCCTTTTCACCTCCCTTCGTCCCGCCATGGCCCAGGACGCCCTGGCCGTGGACATTCACGGCCCGGGCCAGGCCAGGATGAACCTGGTGTTGACCCAGCCCTTTGCCGGTTCCGGGCAGGACGGTCCGGCCCGCAAGCTGCAGGATCTCATCAACAAGAATCTGGCCTTCATGCCCTTTTTGCAGGTGGTGCCGCAGTCCCAGATTCTCGGGCAGATCGGCGGCCCCCAGGCCGACCAGATCGACTTCAAGCCTTTCGGGCTGGCCCGTATCGACGTCCTGGTGACCTCCAACTGGACCCCGGGGGGCAATCTCGGCAACGTCGAGTTGCGGGCCTTCGAGGTCTATTCCCAGAAGGTCCTGGTCGGGAAGGGATTCGACGCGGTGACCGACGCCCAACTCCCGGATATCGCCGACCGGTTCTGCATGGAGCTCATGCTCAAGCTGACCGGCCAGGGCGGTTTTTTCAATTCCCAACTGGCCTTCTCCAAGCCCACCGGTCCCAAGAGCAGCGAGATATGGGTGGTGCGGCCCACGGGACGGGGCCTGACCAAGGTCACCAGCTACGGGGACCTGGGCATGGCCATAAGCCCGGCCTGGTCCTTTGACGGCGGCAAGATCGCCTTCACTCTGATCGGCTCCCGCTCACATTATCTCGGCATCTGGTCCGGCGGCGGCAAGCCGGCCGTGCACACCATGCCCTGCACCAGCGTGGTCAGCCCCCGGTTCCTTCCTGACGGGCGGGTGGCCGTGGCCCTGAACCTGCACAGCGAGTCGGCCATCTACATCCTCAATTCCGCCTTCCAGCCCGGCTCGCCCACGGTCAAGACCAACGGCATCGCCGTGTCCCCCAGTTTCGACGCAAGCGGCCGGTACATGGCCTACGTCTCCGACGAGGTCGGCAGCCCCAACATCTACCTGAAAGACATGTCCACCGGGGCCTCCAGACGGCTGACCAAGTCCGGCTACAATACCAATCCGAGCATCAGCCCGGACGGCACCCTGGTGACCTACACCAAACAGCTCGGGGTGCAGAAGGTGTTCGTCATGGACTTGGCCACAGGCGCGGAACAGCAGATCACCTCGGGGGGAGGGTCGGACGAGAATCCGTCCTTTTCCCCGGACGGGTATTTCATCGCCTTTTCCTCGACCCGGGGCGGTCAGCCTAAAATCTACATCACCACCCGTCACGGAGCACCGCCGATCATGGTGCCGACCGGCGACGGCGCGGCCAAGATGCCTTCCTGGGGGCCGTTGCCGGGGAAATAGGGGGCAGGCTGACTCTCTTTCCCCCCTTTCCGTTTTCTTTGTGCGGGGATGTATATCGTGCCGATATTCGGGATGGTGCTGAAACCAGCGTCGCAAGGGGTTGTCAGGGATATGCGGCAAGAAACGCTTGCAATTTTGAAGGGAAGGCGTAAGGAATTTTCCGCCCCTTGGTCCGGGTGCAAAACGTCATGGCAAAACCGCACGGGCCGGAAGGCATCTTGCCGGCCGGCCTGTTTTATATGCGGCCATCTCTTAGGAGGAGAAAAATGAGAGGAAGAGTCCTGAGTGTGTTTCTGGTACTGTTGATGGTTTCCGCGCTTGGCGTCGGTTGCGCCAAGAAGGGCGCGGGTCCCGGCGACGGCACGGATGCCAGCTGGGAGGAACAGGAACGCCAGCGCCTGGAAAAAGAGCGTCAACTGCGCGAGATGCTCGGCCAGGCCAATACCGAACTGTCCCAGATGGTCTATTTCGCCTTTGACAGCTCGGCCCTGACTCCCGAGGCCAGACAGGTCCTGACCCGCAAGGTCGAGGTGCTGCGCAAGTACCCGCAGGTCAAACTGGTCATCGAGGGGCATTGCGACGAGCGCGGCACGGCCGAGTACAACCTGGCCCTTGGCGAGCGTCGTGCCCAGGCCTCGGCCCAGTATCTGGTCAATCTGGGTGTCGAGGCCGGTCGGATCTCCACCGTGAGCTACGGCAAGGAGCGCCCCCTGGATCCGGGTCACGGCGAGTCCGCCTGGGCCAAGAACCGTCGCGACGAGTTCCGCGGGACCCTGTAGTCCGACTGTCGTGTTTTCGGTGCAAGACGCCGTCCGGTTCGTTCCGGGCGGCGTTTTTGCGTTTTCGGGTCCGGGGCGGGCTAGCGGATGATCCTGTCGACGGCTGATTCGGTGAGATCGAACATCTCCGGGCCGTGGTCCAGGCCGGCCAGATGCAGGATGCCGTGGCACAGCATCCGGGCCAGATGGCGGGCCGGGTCCTGGCCGTAGAGGAAGGCCTCCCGGGCTACGGTCTCGGCCCCGATGGCGATGTCCCCGAGATAGTCGGGCTGATCCGGGTCGTTTGCGGGGAAGGAGAGCACGTTGGTCGGGCCGGGCAGGCCGAGGAACCGGGCGTTGAGGGCGGCCATCTCCATGTCGGGCACCACCCGAAGCCCCAGGGACCTGCCGGAAAGGCCGAGGGCGTCCACGGCTTCGGTGACGAGCCGGCGCAGTTCGCTCCGGGAAACGGGCAGGTCCGGGCGGCGGACCTCCGGAGAGACCTCGATCACGCGGCCTGCTCCGGCACGGACGAGTCCTTGGCGGCCGGTTCGGTGGGGCACTCCTTGGAGCGTCCGGTCTTGCCGGCGCTCCTGTCGACGCTCGGGTATTCGATGCGTTGGTGGAAGATGCCGGTGAGGATGCGGTGGAAGGTCTCGGTGAGCAGGGTGAGGTCCTTGAGCGTCAACTGGGATTCGTCAAGTTCGCCCTCGGTGTAGATCTTGCGTACGATGCTCTGGATGTGGCCCTTGATGCGGCTGGGGGTGGGATCGACCAGGGCCCGGCTGGAGGCCTCGATGGCGTCCGCCAGAAGGATCAGCCCGGCCTCCTTGGACTGGGGTTTGGGGCCGGGATAGCGGAATTCCTCCTCGCGCACCGGGTCTTCGCCCTTGGCCTCGGCCAACTCCTGGGCCTTGTGGTAGAAGAAGGTGATCAGCGTGGTGCCGTGGTGCTGGCTGATCAGGTCGGTGATGACCGGGCCGAGCTTGTGTTCCCGGGCCAGTTCCACGCCCTTTTTTACGTGCGAGATGAGGATGAGCGCGCTCATGGACGGGGCGAGCTTGTTGTGCCGGTTCTCCTTGCCGGAGATGTTCTCGATGAAATACTGCGGATTCTTGAGCTTGCCGATGTCGTGATACAGGGCGGCCACCCTGGCCAGCAGGGCGTTGGCCCCGATGACCCTGGCCCCGGCCTCGACCATGTTGGAAACCACCAGGGAATGGTGGTAGGTGCCGGGGGCCTTGACCATGAGTTCCTGGAGCAGGGGCTGCTCCAGGTTCATGAGTTCCATGAGCCGAAAACGCGAGGAGTAGCCGAATATGAGCTCCATGATGGGCGACAGGCCCATGACCGCCAGCAGTGTCAAAAGTCCGTTGAGAAAGATGAAGAAGACGCCGGTGCCCGTGGTGACGATGTCCGTGAAGTCCATGAGATTGACGGAGAACCACATGAACAGCAGGGTGGCGATGAGCGGGATGCTGGTTTTGAGCACCTGGGCCCTGGTCTCCGAGCGCTTGAGCAGATAGATGAAGACCATGGAGGTTATGAAATAGGAGCAGAAAAGGTTCAGGTCGCCGCCGATGAGCCGGCAGGACAGGAAGGAAAGAATGAGGGAGGTGAAGATACACAGCCGCTTGGGGAAAAACAGGGCCAGGATGCCTGCGGCGCCGGCCATGGGCAGACTGTAGGAAAAGTAGAGGGCCCGCACGGATTCGGGAACGTCGCCCGCCGGCAGGCGCACGGCGTTGCCGAACTTGGCCAGAAGTCCGAAGGCCAGAACCACCGTTCCCACGAACAGCCAATCCTTGTCCGGGATGGTGCGCAATCCCCGTTTGCCCAGGGAAAAATGCAGGACCAAAAGCATCAGGGCGCATACCGCCATGATGCCCGCGCCTTCCAGATACTGCACGCCTCCGGATTGAAGCCGGAACAGGGCCTGCAGCTTGATCTGCTGTACCGGGCCCACCCGTTCGCCCTGACGGACGATGATCTCGCCCTTTTTGATATTGTAGTAGAGGGGCTCCACGGCGGCCATGATTTCGCGTTTGCGGTGCTGGGTGGTTTCCTGGTTGAGGGTCAGGTTGGGCACCAGAAAGGGATGAATGAGCGCGGTCACGGCCTTGCGGACCCGGATGGGCTTGTTGAGTTCGGCCTTGAGGAAGGTTTCCAAACCGTCCTTGAGTTGTTTGATGTCCATGATGTCCCTGGTGTCGATGCGCAGCATCTCCATGTTCGAGGGCAGATCGCGGATGAGGATGCCGTTTTTGTACGCCAGGAGCATGCTTGACGCCGAAACCACGCCGGGTTCGTAGGCCCCTTTGATCCGGGGCAGGATCCGTGTTTCGATCAGGACGTGAAAATCGGGACGCTGCCAGTACTCGATGACGTCCTGGCTGATTTCGACGTTGAGATTCTCGGATATCTGCCAGCGCAGTTTTTCCAGCTCTTCGCCGCCGGATCCGGTCACGGCGGCCAGGATATCCTCCACGCCCTTGGTCAGGTCGAGAAACGGCTTGGGACTCAGGTCGAAGACGGGCGGCTGGGTTTCGGCCACCTGTTCGCGGCGGCTGGCCGTGGCCGAGGTATCCTCGATCTGGAGGTTCTGGTCCGCGGCCACGTCGTGGGTGGCTACCTCGCCGGCCACGAAGAGCTTGATGCGGTTTTGAAAGTCCATGCTGGCAAGCAGGCTCATGACCGCCAGCACGGTCAGGAAAAAGGACATGCCGGCCACCGGGAAGGAACCGCCGTCCCTGCCCTGGGGCTTGGATGCCGCCGCCTTGGCCTGGCCATTGGGCTTGATCCGCTTTTTAACCTTCTCGACCAGCTCGCTCATAGGCCTGTACGATCCGGCCCACCAGGGGGTGGCGGATCACGTCTTCATCGTGAAAGGTGATAAAGGCGAGTCCCGAGACATCGGCCAGGACCCGACGGGCCTCCACCAGTCCGGACACGCTCCTGGGAGGCAGGTCGATCTGGGTCACATCCCCGGTGACCACGGCCTTGGAGCCAAGACCCAGCCGGGTCAGAAACATCTTCATCTGCTCGGGCGTGGTGTTCTGGGCCTCGTCGAGAATGATGAAGGCGTCGTTTAAGGTCCTGCCCCGCATGAATGCCAGGGGGGCGACCTCGATGACCCCGGTCTCGATCATCTCATGGACCTTCCGGAAATCCAGCATGTCGTTTAGGGCGTCGTAAAGGGGCCGCAGGTAGGGACTGACCTTTTCCATCATGTCCCCGGGCAGGAAACCGAGCTTTTCCCCGGCCTCCACGGCCGGCCGGGTCAGGACCAGGCGTTTGCATCTGCGGTCGAGCAGGGCGGAGACGGCCATGGCCACGGCCAGATAGGTTTTTCCCGTGCCGGCGGGGCCGATGCCGAAGACGAGATCGTTTTCCCTGATGGCGGAAATGTATTTTTTTTGGGTGACGGACTTGGGGGTCACGGCTTTTTTGGGGGAGACCGCCACGGCGTCCGCGGCGAAGACCGAGGTGAGGCTGGCCTCGGGTTCCCTGGCCAGCACGGTCAGGGCCCGCTCCACATCGCCCTGGCCCACGGGCTGACCCTTGCGCAGAATCCCGTAAAGCTGGACCAGAACGCTCGCGGCGTGGGAAACGGCCTCCTTGGACGTGGCCCGAAGCGTGGCCGTGTTGCCCCGGGTGTCGATGCGGGCGCCGCTTTTATCGGCGATGAGGGCGACGTTCTCGTTGTGGGGGCCGAAAAGATCCCGGGCCAGTTGCGAGTCGTCGAATTCCAGACGGCGTTCAAAGCCGCTATGTTGGCTCATGTCACTCCACGACGGCGGATGCGCCACCGCGCCCAAGGGCGGGGCTGGAACAGGACGCGTGTTATCCCGGACAGCACCGGGCAATCCAAGAAGCCCTCTGGCGTCAACCGTCCCCGGGAAATACGCGAATACCCGCCGATCCACAAGGGGATGCCCGATAATTCCGCAGCCACCGCGGCGTCCCCATTTGCGTAATCTAGTGACGAATGATTATTTTTCAAGACCGACGGAGCCGATTTTCCAGCGTCCGGTCCAGGGTCACGGACAGGGTCTCCATGATCGCCTCCACGCGGACCTGTCCCGGGGCGAATCCTTTGGATCTCCGGACGTCCCGGACCTGGGCCAGAAGCACCTCCGCGCGGCTGTCCTCGGACTTGAAACTGGCCAGGGCGGCCAGCGTCGCGGCCTGGAGAAGACTTTGCCGGGGGACCTCCTGGCCGGGGTGATCACGGCGCAGGATGACGTGGGAACCCGGTCCGCCCTGGACATGGAACCAGTAGTCGAAGGGTGAGGCCGCCTTGCGCAGGAGGTCCTCGTTGGCCCGTGCGTTTTTCCCGCGAAGCACCGGGAATCCGTCATCGGTCGTGTAGACGTGGGCGGGAATGCCGCGAAAAGATTCTCCAGCCGGGGGGGGCAAAGCGCCGGTCTTCCGTGGAGAGGCATGGGAAGGCCCGCCGGTCGGCCGGGCTGCCCGGGATGCCTGATCCCGCGCCGGCCAGCCCGCCC
>Ga0067045_1003659_pt1 | contig 22134 bp, 24 predicted proteins | sample TerdegcTABiofilm_FD_59184 | JGI IMG/M metagenome (GOLD analysis project Ga0067045, IMG submission 59184) | Combined Assembly of (Gp0054472, Gp0054536) Wastewater bioreactor microbial communities from Singapore -Terephthalate degrading...
AGACAAACTGCGAGCTCGACCGGCTCGACGTCGCGGTGCGCCTCTTCGAAGCCCTGGAGCGCTGGTACCGCATTTTCCTGGGCGGGGGGCGGGATGCGATCCGGGAGGCCTGGCTGCGGGTGGCCGACATCGTCGGCAGGCGGGTGGCCGTCGTGTGCGGCGACGCCGTGCAGCGGGGCACCGTGGCGGGCCTCGACGCGAGCGGGGCCCTCCTCCTCGAGGGGGAAGCCGGCATGCAGCAGGTGCTTGCCGGGGATGTCTATATCGAGAGGTTGTGACCATGCTTCTGGCGATCGATGTGGGAAACAGCAACACCGTCCTGGGGCTCTTCGACGGCGACAGGCTCATCTACGACTGGCGCATCCGCACGGTGGCCAACCACACGGTCGATGAGTACGGGATGCTGATCGTGAACCTCTACAAGACCGTCAAGTCGAACGCGAAACCGGTGACCCTGACGGGCATCATCATCTCCTGCGTCGTACCGCCCATGCTCAACATCCTGGAGCCCCTGTGCCGGAAGTATTTTCATCTCAAGCCGCTCATCGTGGAGCCCGGGATCAAGACGGGCATGCCCATTTTCTACGACAACCCGAAGGAGGTGGGCGCCGACCGGATCGTCAACGCCGTCGCGGCCTACGAGAAATTCAGGACGGAGCTGATCGTCGTGGACTTCGGCACGGCCACGACCTTCGATTACGTCTCGAAGAGGGGCGAGTACATGGGCGGCGTGATCTCGCCGGGCATCGCCATCTCGAGCGACGCGCTCTTCGAGAAGGCCTCCAAGCTGCCCCGCGTCGAGCTGAAGAGGCCGAAGACCATCATCGCCAAGGACACGATCAGCAGCATGCAGGCGGGCATCATGTTCGGCTACGCCGGTCTCGTCGACGGAATCGTCGAACGGATGAAGTCCGAGATCCGGTCGAACCCGAAGGTCGTCGCCACGGGGGGGCTCGCCAAGATCATCGCCCCCGAGACGAGGAGCATCGACGTGGTCGACGAGTTTCTCACCCTCGACGGGCTGCGCATCATCTTCGAGAGGAACCACTAGCCCCGCCGCTCCCTGCGGCGGCATGCGGCGCCCCGGCGGGAAAACAGGGTACGTCCCATGGCCTTCGAGCACCTCAGCAAGAAACAGCTCCTCCAGAAGATGGAGTCCCTCCGCCTGGAGCTGATGGAGTGCAAGAAACCGGAGAGCGAGACGTTCTACGAGAACAAGCTCTACAGTTCTCTGGCCGTCACCGCCGAGGCCGGGGTCTACATCATCCAGGACGGGCGGTTCCGCTTCGTCAACCAGTTCACGGCATCGCGGCTGGGGTGCCGTCCGACGGAGCTGATCGGGCAACGCGCCTCCGACTTCATCCATCCCGACGACCGCATGGCGGCCGTCGCGACGGCGAAGGACATGCTCCGCGGCAGGCGCACGCAGCCCTACGAGTTCCGGACCGTCGGGAAGGACGGGCGGGTCCACTGGATCCTCGAGTCCGTCACCTCCATTGAGTTCGGCGCCGGGCGGGCCGTGCTCGGGCAGTCGATGGACATCACGAAGCAGGTGGAGGCCCGGGAGCGCCTCGCGCGGCTCGAGGCCCTCGAGGCCTCGATCCTCGAGTCCATCCCCCACGCCGTCGTCGGGCTGAGGAACCGCCGGATCNTCTTCGTCAACGACGGGGTCGAGAAGGTCTTCGGCTGGAAGCCCNCCGAGGTCATCGGCAAGAGCAGCCGAATCTTTTTCCCCTCCNCCAGGGACTGGGCGGCATGGGCGGACCGTCTCTACANCTCGCTGGAGAGGCAGAAGACCTTCACCGCGGAGGTGCACCGGAGGAGGAAGGACGGCACCCCCATCATCTGCCGCCTGACGGCTTCCCGCATCGGGGAGAAGCTCGTCGACAAGCAGGTGGTCATCACCTACGAGGACATCACGGAGCAGAAGACCGCCGAGCAGGTCTACATGACCATGGCCGAGAGCTCCCAGGTCGGTGTGTACGTGGTGCACGAAGGCGCCTTCGAGTACATCAACGCGGTCGGGGCGTCCTATGCGGGCTACAGCCCCTCGGAACTGATCGGAACGAGTTCCATCCGTCTCGTGCACCCCGACGACCGCGAAGGGGTGGTCCGCAGGGCCCGCTCCATGCTGCGGGGGAAAAACAAGACGCCCCAGGTCTTCCGGATCAACACGAAGGACGGCCGGACCCGCTGGATCATGGAGACGGTGACGCCGATCCGCTTCCGGGGGAAGAAGGCCATCCTCGGCAACTCCATGGACATCACGGAGCAGAAGGAGGCGCAGAGCAAGCTCGCAGAGCTCGAGGCCCTCGAGGCCTCGATCCTCGAGTCGATCCCCCACGCCGTGATCGGGCTGCGGGATCGGAAGATCTTCTTCGCCAACGACGGCGTCGAGAAGGTCTTCGGCTGGAATCCCAGGGACCTGATCGGACAGGAGAAGAGTGTCCTGTTCCGCACCGCCGCGGAATTCGAGGTGATCACCCGGCTGCTCTACGCCACGCTGGAGAGGCGGCGGACCTTCGCCGTCGAGTATCCCTGCCGGAGGAAGGACGGCACCGAGGTGCAGTGCATGATCAGCGCGGCGCGCATCGGGGAGAGGCTGGAGCACGACAGGGTCGTGGTCACCTTCGAGAACATCACGTACCGCAAGCAGTTCGAGAAGGAACTCGAGCTCTCCCGCGGGCGGCTCCGCGATCTCTCCATGCACCTCCAGACGGTCCGCGAGAAAGAGAGGACGCGCATCGCCCGGGAACTGCACGACGAGCTGGGACAGCTGCTGACGGCGCTCAACACCGGCGTCAGCCTGCTGCACAGGAAGATCCCCCCCGACCAGGGGCATTTGCTGGAGAGGACGCAGTCGATGAAGGAGCTCATCGATATGACCATGCAGACCGTCAAGCGGATCTACATGGACCTGCGTCCCGGAATGCTCGACCACCTGGGACTGCCCGTGGCGGTCGAGTGGCAGTGCCAGGAGTTCCAGAAGCGGACGGGCATTCACTGCTCCGTCAGGGTGGATCCCGAGGACATGGCCCCGGGCAAGGACGCCTCGATCACCATCTTCCGCATCCTCCAAGAGACGCTCACGAACGTCGCCAAGCACGCGAGGGCGACCCGGGTCCGGGTGAGTTTGAGGGCGCTGGAAGACGACCTGGAGCTTGTCGTGGCGGACAACGGAAGGGGGATCCGCGAAGAGGAACTCCACAAGCCGAAGTCCTTCGGACTGCTGGGCATCCGGGAGCGCGTGGACTTCCGCAGCGGCGAGGTGCACATCGCCGGCAAAAAGGGCAAGGGCACGACGGTGACGGTTCGCCTGCCGGCCTGGAAAGGGGGCGAGGCATGATCAGGATCCTCATCGCCGACGATCACCCGATCGTGAGGCAGGGGTTCAAGCAGGTCCTCTCGGAGACGGCGGACCTCGTGGTGGCCGACGAAGCGGGAAACGGCCGGGAGGTGCTCGCCCTGGTCGCCCGCAGGGACTACGACGTGATCCTGCTGGACATCTCCATGCCGGAAAAGAACGGGCTCGAGGTTCTCAAGGAGCTGAAGGCCGTCAACCCGAGGATCCCCGTCCTGATCCTGAGCATCTACCCCGAGGAGCAGTACGCCATCCGCGCCCTGAAGGCCGGAGCCTCGGGCTATCTCACGAAGGCCAGCGCCCCCGATGAGCTCATCTCGGCCATCCGTAAGGTCTCGCGGGGGGGGAAGTACATCAGCTCGTCCCTGGCGGAGAAGCTGGCCTACGAGGTGGGCGGCGACGCCGGGAAGGCCCCCCACGAAACGCTCTCCGACCGGGAGTACCAGATCCTCCTCCTGATCGCCTCGGGGAAGACCGTCTCCGACATCGCCGGGGAGATGTGCCTCAGCGTCAAGACCGTGAGCACCTACCGCTCCCGGATCCTCGACAAGATGAAGATGAAGAACAACGCGGAGCTGACGACCTACGCCATCCGGAACAAACTGGTCGAATAGGCTACAGGGTCAAGGGTACAGGGTACAGGGCGCGGAAGAAGATTCCTGGTATTCCTGGCCCCTGTCCCCTGGTTCCGAAGGAACCCATGCGCATCGTCATCAACAAACAGGCCTGCATCGGCTGCGAGATCTGCGTGAACACCTGCCCGGAGGTCTTCATGGAGTGGGGCCTTCACATGCGGGCGGCCTTCGAGGTCAGGGATCCGGAACGGCATGGGGCCCTCGTCCGGAAGGCCGCCGAGGACTGCCCCGCCCGCGCGATCCGTGTCGTCGAGGACGGGCCGGCCCTCGCGGTTCCGGGGACATGAGCAAACCCTCCCTCTCAGAGCATTCCCCGGGCCGGGAAGCCCTTGCGATCATGGCGCGCTTTCCCGAGGAGGGCGCCGTCAAGAAACGGCTGGCGCGCGACCTGGGGGACGCGAGGACCCTCACGGTCTACAGGGCGTTCCTCGAAGACCTCAACGTCAAGTTCGGGGCGGGCAGGCGGCCCCTTTTCTGGTTCTACACGCCCGCGGGAAGCCCCTTCGGGCGATGGCTGGGCGGCAATGCCGCCTTCCGGGAGCAATCGGGGGACACGCTTCAGGAGCGGCTCCGGGGAGCCGTCGACGAACTGTTCCGGGAAGGCTTCGATCGGATCGCGGTGTTGGGGGCGGACTGTCCGCACCTGTCGATGACGGAGGTCGACGCCGCATTCGAAGGGCTCCGGGAAGCCGATGTGGTCCTCTTGCCCTCCGGGGACGGGGGCTACAACCTCGTCGCCCTCCGCGCCCCGTGCGACCTGTTCTCCGGGGTCGCGCTGGGCACCGACACCGCCCTTCGCGACACGGTCGACCGCGCCCGGTCCCTCGGGCTCACCTGCCGCCTCCTTCCGCCTTCCTTCGACGTCGACACGATCGAGGATTTGCAGAGGCTCCGGGATNTCCTGGCGGCGACGGAGGACCCGCTGCCNCGGACCCGCGAGGCGCTTGCCGGCATCCGNGGGGAGAGCCCGCNGGCTAGAGGCAGGAGGNCCTGATCCAGTCCGACNGCTCCGCGAGGGCCCGCTCGGCATAGGCCGCCCCGCGAAGCCGTTTCCGCACCTTCCCTCCCAGGGGCTCGAAGAGCCCGAAATTCACGTTCATCGGCTGAAAGCTTCTCCCGTCGGCACGGCTGACGTGGTGCAGCAGCGCGCCCAGCGCCGTCGTGCGCGGGGGGATGGAGAACGGCGAGCCGATGCGGAGCCGGTGCAGGAAGAGACCGGCGAGCAGGCCCGTGGCCGCCGATTCGACGTAGCCCTCCACGCCGGTGATCTGGCCCGCGAAGAACACGTCGGGGTTGGAACGAAGCTGCAGGGTGTCCGTCAGCAGCATGGGGGAGTTGATGAAGGTGTTGCGGTGGATGCTCCCGAAGCGGAGGAACTCCGCCTTCTCCAGGCCCGGGATCATCCGGAAGATCCGCTCCTGCTCGGGGCGGGCGAGCTTGGTCTGGAAGCCCACCATGTTGACCATGGTGCCCTCGCGGTTTTCCTGCCGCAGCTGGACGACGGCGTAGGGTTCCCTGCCGGTCCGGGGGTCGACGAGGCCCAAGGGCTTCATCGGCCCGAACCGCAGGGTGTCTTCCCCGCGGCGGGCCAGAATCTCGACGGGCAGGCAGCCCTCGAAGTATTTCTCGTCCTCGAAGGGCCGCGCCGCGATCTCGCGCCCCTCGAGGACGGCCTTCCGGAAATCCCGGTACTGCCGCTCGTCGAGCGGGCAGTTCCAGTAGTCCCCCTCGCCCGCGTCGTACCGGGAGGCCCTGAAGACCCTCGTGCGGTCGATCGACCCGGCATCCAGGATGGGGGCGATGGCGTCGTAGAAGTGCAGCGAAGCCTGGCCGACGATCCGGGCGATGGCATGGGCAAGCGAATCCGAGGTGAGGGGGCCCGTGGCGACGATGACGTGCGCGCCGGACGGGATCTCCGTGCACTCCCGCCGGACGATGCGGAGCCCCTGACGGGCCTGCAGGACCGACTCGATGCGCTCCGAGAACAGGGCGCGGTCGACGGCCAGGGCCTTGCCCGCCGGCACGGACGTGGCGTCGGCCGAGGCGATGACGAGGGAGTCGAGCCTGCGCATCTCCTCCTTGAGAAGGCCGACGGCGCTCGTCGGCTCGTTGGACCGAAGGGAGTTGCTGCAGACCAGCTCCGCCAGGTGCGGGGAGCGGTGGGCGGGGGAGAGCTTCCCGGGCTTCATCTCGATGAGCGCGACCTCGTGGCCGCGCTTCGTCAGCTGCCAGGCCGCCTCGCAGCCCGCGAGGCCGCCGCCGATGATGATGATCGGTTTCGTCCGGGTCATTGGATGGAGGCTGGGACGTTGAGAAGTTGTGAAGTTGAGAACCGGATTCGACGGTCGAACGACGAGCAGTCATCCGCGCTTCCTAACTTCATAACTTCCTAACTTCCGTCTTTACGAGATCGGTTCCTTGAACCCGCAGCCCTCCTTCGGGCAGGCCTTCATGCGGCCCGTCTTGCGGCTGTACTTCTCGACCAGGAACGTCGAGCCGCACTGCGGGCACGCCTCGGCGATGGGGCGGTCCCAGGTGGCGTACTTGCATTGCGGGTACCGGGTGCACCCGTAGAAGGCCTTGCCCTTCTTCGTACGCTTCTCCGCCAGCGTGCCCGTGCAGCCTTCCTCGGGGCAGGCCACGCCCGTCGAGAAGGGCATCGTGTTTCTGCACTCCGGGTATCCCGAACAGCCGAGGAACTTCCCGAAGCGGCCCTCCTTGAGGACCATGGGTTTGCCGCACTTCCCGCAGGCGATGTCCGTCGGCTTCGCCTCGGCCCGGCCGTTGGCGCCGTTGTTGCCGTTGACATTCCTCGTGTTCTTGCAGTCGGGGTACTTGGAGCAGGCGATGAAGCGGCCGTTGCGTCCCCACTTGATCACCATGGGGGCCCCGCACTTGTCGCAGACCTCGTCGGTGGGTTCGCCCTGGACCTTGACGTTGCGCATCTTTTTGGCTGCGGTCCTGAGAGCCTTTTCGAAGGGCTCGTAAAATTTCCTCAGCGTGTCGATCCGGTTGAGGGTGCCTTCCTCGATCCGGTCGAGCTGGTCCTCCATGGCGGCGGTGAACTCCACGTCCACGATCTTCGGGAAGTTCTCCACCAGCAGCTCGTTGACCAGGATCCCGAGGTCCGTGGGGTGGATGCGTCCCTGCTCGAGCCTCACGTAGTTGCGCTCCTGGATGGTGCTGAGGATGGCGGCGTAGGTGCTGGGCCGCCCGATGCCCTTCTCCTCGAGCTCGCGCACCAGCATGGCCTCGGTGAAGCGGGGAGGGGGCTGGGTGAAGTGCTGTTCGGGCTTGAGCTCCAGCAGCTTCAGGACTTCCTTCTCGACGAGCTTCGGCAGCGTCTTGCCGTTGCCGTTCTCGTCGTCCGTGTCCTTGCCCTCCGTGTAGAGGATCGTGAAGCCCGCGAACTTCAGGACCGAGCCGCGCACCTGGAAGAGGCAGTCGGCGGCCTCGATGTCCACCGTCGTCTGGTCGTAGAGGGCCGGGTTCATCTGGCTTGCCACGAAGCGGTTCCAGATGAGCTGGTAAAGGCGGAACTCGTCGCTCGAGAGCAGCGGCTTGATCTCGGCGGGCCGGTAGGCCAGGGACGTCGGGCGGATGGCCTCGTGGGCGTCCTGGGCCCTGTCGGAGGAGGCGTAGACCTTCGCCTTGGCGGGGAGGAAGTCCTTGCCGTAGACGTCCCGGATGAAGGCGCGCGCCTCGGCCACGGCCTCGCCGGCGACCCGGACGGAGTCGGTCCGCATGTACGTGATCAGGCCCACGGGTCCTTCCTTGCCGAGCTCGATGCCCTCGTAGAGCTTCTGGGCGATCATCATGGTCTTCTTGGGCGAGAAGTGGAGCCAGCGGGAGGCCTCCTGCTGGAGCTTGCTCGTCGTGAAGGGGGGAAGCGGGTTGCGCTTCGTCTCCTTGCTCTCGACGGAGACCACCGTGAAGGCGGATTTCTTCAGCGTCTCGACGAGTCCCGCGGCCTGCTCGCCGTTTGCGACCCTGGCCTTCTTGCCCGCGATCTTGACGAGCCTGGCCTCGAAGGGCGGCGGGTTCGCGCCCTCGAGGGCCGCCGTGATCGTCCAGTACTCCTCGGGCTTGAAGGTCCGGATCTCCTCCTCGCGCTCGCAGACGATCCGCACGGCGACGGACTGCACGCGCCCCGCCGAGAGCCCCCGCTTCACCTTGTCCCAGAGGATCGGGCTGATCTGGTAGCCCACGAGGCGGTCGAGGATGCGCCTCGTCTGCTGGGCCTCGTAACGGTTGCGGTCCAGGGGCAGGGGGTTCCGGATGGCCGACAGCATCGTGTTCTTCGTCAGGTCGTTGAAGAGCACGCGGTAGATCGGTTTCCCCTTGGCGCCGATCTCCTCGGCGATGTGCCAGGCGATGGCCTCCCCCTCGCGGTCGGGGTCCGGGGCGAGGTAGACCGTGTCGGCCGCCTTCGCGGCCTTCTTGAGTTCCGTGATGACCTTCTTCTTGGCCTCGAGAACCTGGTAGGTGGGGCTGAAGTCGTGCTCGATGTCGATCCCGAGCGAGTTGCCGGGCAGGTCCTTCACGTGGCCCACGGAGGCCCGGACGTCGAACTCCGAGCCGAGGTATTTCTTGATGGTCTTCACCTTTGTGGGCGACTCGACGATGATCAGTGCGTTCGACATCAAGGCTCCTTCACGGTGAACCGTTTCCCCGGGAGCTGCCGGATGTACCCCTTGAGCTCCAGGGACAACAGAAGCGAGAGGGCCTCGGCCGCGGCCAGGCCCGTGCGGTTGATGAGGGTATCGGCATCCTGCGGCGTTTCTGTAATGCAGCCCAGAAGCAGCGATTCGTTCTCCGTCAGGGGCTCGCGCCCCGGATCGTCTCTCCGCGGGCCTTCCCCGCGGTCGGAGGGACCCTTCGCCTCCCGCGGGGGGGGCGCCGGCGGCCGCTCGAGCTGAGGGAGGATCTCCTCGAGGATGTCCTCCACGTTCTCCACGAGCTTGGCCCCCTGCCTGAGCAGCCGGTTTACGCCCCGCGAGCCCGGAAGGTCGATGCCGCCCGGGACGGCGAAGACCTCCCGGTTCTGTTCCAGCGCGCACCGGGCCGTGATGAGCGAGCCGCTCTTGTCCCCCGCCTCGACGACGAGAACGCCCAGCGACAGGCCGCTGATGATGCGGTTGCGCGCCGGGAAGTGCGGCCGGTCGGGCTCCGTGCCGAAGGGGAACTCCGTCACCACGGCGCCGCTCGAGGCGATCTCGCCGTGCAGCTTGCGGTTCTCCGGCGGGTAGATCACGTCGATGCCGCAGCCCATCACGGCGATCGTGCGGCCCCGGCCCGCCAGGGCCCCGCGGTGCGCGCAGGTATCGATGCCCCGGGCCAGCCCGCTGACGACGGTCACCCCCCTCTGCGCGAGCTCCCGGCAGAGCCTCTCCGTGACGTAGCGGCCGTAGGGGCTGGCGCTGCGGGAGCCCACGACGGCGACGGGGATGTCCGCCCCGTCGAGGCTTCCTTTTATGTAGAGAAGAGGCGGGGGGTCGTAGATCCTCCGAAGCCTTTCGGGGTACACCGGGTCCCGGCAGGTGACGATCGAGACGCCCTCGCGCTCGGCCCTCTCGATCTCGGCGCGGGCCCGCTCCCAGCCCCGAAATTCCTTGATGTTGCGTGCCGTCTTGTGGTTTAATCCCGCCGCTTGCTCCAGTTCGGGAAGGGCGGCTTCGAAGACACGGCGAGGCGATCCATAGACCGACAGGAGGTTGCGGAACGCGACGCTTCCGACCCCCTCGACGGACGTGAGCGCAACCCAGGCTGTCAATTCATCCCTGACTGCCACGGAGCGGGTGACCTCGGCTTTATACAAAGCTGTCCTTCTATACTCGAGCAGGCGGCCTGTCAAGCATTTTTGAACGCCCCGGGGGCATCGACCGGAATCGCACCGGGGTCGGGAGCCCGTGATGACGAGCCTTTCCAGGACAATCGCCGCGGCCCTTTTCGCCCTTCTGGCCGTTCTCTCGCCGACGGGTGCGGGGAGCGCCGCCGCGGCCCTCCAGCTCTCGGCCCGGGAGGTCGACCTCGGGGATCTCGGGCCTGGAGAGACCGCCCGGGCACAGTTCCAGATCTCGAACACCGCGGAGGGGAGAATCCGGTGGACCCTCGCCGCGCCGCAGGACTGGGAGGAGGGCGGGGTGCTTTCGGGGGAAGCCGGCGGCCGGCCCTCGAAGGTCGACGTGACGCTCGTCTCCCTCCGGGAAGGGGCGGGGCCGGGCGATCACCCGGTGGAGATCCGCCTGGCGGCGGGACGGGACGTCCTGGTCCTGAGGCGTACGCTGGCCGAGGGGCCCTGGCGGGAGGCTCTGCGGGTCGAGTCCGATTCCGGCGGACGGACCCTGTTCGTGAAGTTCAACCTCACCGATGTTCGATCGAGGCCCGCCCTCGAGGCGGAACCCCGGGGCATCGACTTGGGGGACATGGAGCCCGTCCGGGAAATCACGAGGAAGATCCGCGTGTTCAACTCCGGGGCGGGCGTGCTGAGATGGCAGGCCTCGTCGGGGGCAGCCGGGTCGCCTTCGTCATGGGCAAGGGGGAGGTATCTCTCGCTGCACAACGAGGCCCTGGACGCCGGGGGACCCTACGCGCCGCCGGCGGCCCTGAAGGATGCCCTTCAGCTGACGGGGCCCTGGGGCGCAGAGAAGGGATACCCGAAAGCCGCGGGCGCAGGGTGCGCCCTGAGGATCCCGATTCAGGGATCAGGGGCCGTCCTGAGCGGCAGGAGCGCATCGTCGTCAGCCGTGCTGAGGGTTTCGGTCGGCGATCAGCCCCCGCGGCAGGCGACCCTCGTGGATCTCGAGGGCGGGCGTTTCGAGGCAGTCCTTGCCGAAGGGCTCCCCGAGGGGCCGCACAGCCTCCACCTGCAGGTTTCGGAAGGGTCCGTCGTCCTCGAGGGCATCACGGTGCGGGACTCGAGGGTCACGAGCCCGCCCGCGGCCTGGATCCGGCTCACCCCGCTTTCGGGCACCACCACGCGGGAGACGGATTTCGTCACCGTGCGGATGAACCTCTCCGGTCTCAAACCCGGAGTTTACATGGACCTGGTGACGATCTCGTCCAACGGCGGGACCGTCCGCATTCCCGTTTCCTTCGCCGTCACCGGGGAGGCGGCGCCGAAACACCTGACCGTGTGGCGGTACACCCGGGGGACCGACGTCCTCTTCACCGCGCATCCCGAGAAGGAGGACCCCCGGTACATCGGCGCCTACCGGCGCGCGGGGCTTGCCTTCCGGCTCTACGGGCCGGGGACGGCGGGAACCGCCGAGCTGTACCGCTGGTACAACCCCGCGATCGGGGACCACTACTACTCGGCGGAGCGGAGCGGGGGCCGAAAGAACCTCCAGGGCTACGTCTTCGGCGGTGCGATCGGAAACATCGCCACGATCCGCCTGCCCGGCACGAGGGAACTCTACCGCTGGTTCAACCCCGAGACGGGCCGCCACTACTTCACCACCGACGCCGCCGGGGAGGGGATGGGCCGCAGGGGATACCGGTTCGAGGGGATCGTGGGGTTCGTCCTGCGCTGAGGCCAAAAAAAATGTGAAATCCGGCTTGACAAAACGGGGCAAAGCGTTTATTAATCCCTCTTCGCGATCGGAACGTCACGTGCGCCTGTAGCTCAGCTGGATAGAGCAACGGACTTCTAATCCGTAGGTCCCGGGTTCGAATCCCTGCAGGCGCGCCAGATAAGACGGTGGGTGTAGCTCAACTGGTCAGAGTGTCGGGTTGTGGCCCCGAAGGTTGAGGGTTCAAGTCCCTCCACTCACCCCAGCAATAAAACGGGCAACGAAGCGCCCGTAGCTCAGATGGATAGAGTCGCAGACTTCGAATCTGTTGGTCGCACGTTCGAGTCGTGCCGGGCGCACCATAAATAGACAGCCGAATATCTTGGGCCGCTAGCTCAGTTGGTAGAGCAGCTGACTCTTAATCAGCGGGTCGCAGGTTCGATCCCTGTGCGGCCCACCAAGAAGAAGAGCCGTTTCGCGTACTTGCGAAGCGGCTTTTTCTTTGGCGGGTGCTTCGGAGGCGAGAAAATCGCATTTTGTGACATTTTGTGACATGGCCGTGAGCCCATTGAGGAGGTTGACGGCCTTCTTCTTCTGCTCTTCGCCGAGGTGGGCATAACGGAGCGTCATGGTCATGGTTTTGTGGCCCAGGAGCTCCTGGACCTCTTTCAGACTTGCGCCACGCATGACCATGTGGCTTGCAAAGGTATGCCGGAGGTCGTGGAAACGGAAATTTTCAATCCCTGCCTTCTTCAGGGCCGTCGAGAAGGACCGTTTAACTTCCTTCACGCCATTCCCTACGATCGGATTGATGACCTTCAAGCCCTGGGGCGCCGGCGCTTCCTTCCTCTTGTTTTTCAGCGAGTAGATGAAAACATGCTCGGAGCCAATCTGTTGCGATTTACGGATCTCGTGAAAAACCGCCTCGAGCGTTTCATTCACCGGGATCTGCCGGGGCTCGTCTGTCTTCGTCTTGTGCAGGTAAATAAACCCATCGCGGATCTGCGACCATTTCAAGTCGAGGATCTCGCCGCGGCGCATGCCCGTGTTGAGGGCGCAAATCACGATGTTTCTAAGATGCACAGGGCAGGAGGCTAGGAGCTTCGAGATCTCATCCGCAGAGAGGTAGCGAAGCCGTGAGTTATTTTCCTTGAGGATCAGGGAGCGGCCGCGCCGGAAGGGGCTTCCCTCGATCAGATCCCACTCTACTGCCTTCGAAAAAAGATGCCGGAGGCAGGAAATTTCCCGGTTGACCGTCGCCGTGGCACGGATTTTGTCACCTGGAATCCGCTTCTGCCGTAGATGGTTTTGGTAGGTTTCAATATCCACATAGCGGATGTTGGAGATCATGGTTTCCTCGCCGAAGTAGGCACGGAAATTCTTTAGACAGCTTCCCTTGAACCCTGAGAAGCTTCGCTGATGCTTGAAGTTCTCCTCGTATCGGTCGAGGAGCTCCTTTAAAGTGGTCTTGCAGTCCTTCTTGACGTCAAGGTAACGGCCCTCGGCGATTAAAGAAACCCGCTTCGCGAGCTCGGCCTCGGCTTCTTTCTTCTTCTTGAATGATTTTCTGACGCGCTTGCCGACAGGGTCGATATAGTCGATCTGCCAGGTCTGTCCTCGTTTTCTGATTGCCATGAATTACCTCCTTTCAGGCCCTCCCTTTCAGCCTCTTGGCCATCGCATCTTTTATCAGGCCTTCGATAGAAGCCAGGTACAAGGGCTCCTCTTTGCCGGCCAGATACTTGATAAAAGAATCTAGGATCCAGAGGCGGGAAATCGGTATGTCTTCGCCTACCAGGAGAACTCCCGGATCGATTCCGAGAACCTCGGCTACTTTGACGATCTGGCTCAACGGCGGATCGACCTCTCCTCGCTCCAGGGCATCAATGTAGGGATGATAACCGCGTTCTCGCTTCTTACAGGCAACGTGCACTCTCTTCATGTGAACCTCCTTTCAGAAAATTAAAGCCTGAGATCTTCCCCGGGACCGTAGGCTCCCGCCCAAGCGTCGCCGCCGTGGGGATCTCAGGCTTTCTTTCTTCTTTCGGTTTCATGGCCTGCGGTTCGGGAAATAGACCTTGATTTTCTTTACTCCAAATGTTATATATTGTCAAACAATATTTATCATTGATGGAGTTGTATAATTATGAAAAAAGAAATTATGGCAAAGGACGAATACATTGGCTTTCGGACTTCTTCCGAAATAAAGAGGTTGCTTCAAAAGATAGCCGACGAGGGCTACCGTACCCTCTCACAGCAAAGTGAGATGATTATCATTGAATGGCTGAAGGAAAAAGGGCATCTCAAAAAGACCACCTCCAAAGTGAAACCTTAAGAGGAGGCCCCGCAATGTCTGACAAGCTCCCCGACAAATTCGAATACAGGTCAAACTCCGGCGGCGTCGTCTTTGCCTGGGACAACGAGGAAATGACAGCGTTCCGCGTCGATTCCTTCAAGAATTTCGTCCCGATCTCGGATCCTGATACTTCCCTTAAGGTCTGGATGAGAATGTCGCCCGTTTCCAGGGAAGAAGCCGAGTCCATACTGAAAGCCTCTACCGATCAGCCCTGATCATTTTCCCAAAAGCCTTTTTTCCCTTGCCCCCGAGGCCTCGAGGACGCCCTGGCCTCCTATCTTGCGATTGAATTTCGGGGCTCGATAGCCCCGCCTGAAAACAACATACTCAGATCCTCGGCCGACTGGACCTTTGCGGCGTCCAACTGGATCGCACCAATCGCCGGTTTAATTTTTACATTTTGCTCCCCTGTCTGCCTCAACGGTTTCACCGCAAGCGGAAACAGGGATCTCAAAGCCTCGTACAATCGGGTTTCGTATTCGCTCATCATGGTTCACCTCGCTGGCCTCTCCTGCTAAGAACTCTTTTCCTGAGGGTCATCTATCGGGCCGACCCGAGAAAATCGATCCTGGGCCGTTTAAACGCGTCGCGATTCCCGGAAATCGGTCCAAATAGGCATTTCAAGTTATTTACTGCCTGTTGAAGATATCGTAATCCGACCGCTGACGATCCCAGGACGACGAATCGAAGGGGTCATAGTCGACGGCGTTACGCGCTTGCGGAGCCGGTCCCCGCGCCGGCCAGGTATCCAGGGCCGTGAGGGCAAAGCCCAAGGCCGCGATTGCCGGGAAGTCCTCCGGCTTTCCGCTCCGGATCTGCTCCTGGCCGAACTCGAGGAGAAAGCCGGGCAGCTTGCTTGCGGGTCCGAAGTGCAGGGTTTTTCGTCCCGCCCGGACATGCTTGAAAATCGTCTGGCAGCAATACTCGAACTGCGCCTTCTCGCCGAACAGCGGAGGCCTCGAAAGATAAAATCCCCGCTGCCGCTTCTCCTGCAACTGCCTGTTGAACTCGTAGAGAAATTCCTGCGCAACACGGTCCGCCGGATCGCCGTACCAATCGGCGCAGGCATAGAGGCCCGCCGCCTCGTGGCATCGCTCGATAAATGATTGCAGGCCGGCGTCCTCGAGCTCGGCGAGGATGTAGTAATTCCGGCTTTGACTCGCCGGGTCCCGGATCTCCGTTTCTCCCAGGACGACGGCGAAGCCCGGCTTCTTGCCCGGAAACTGCACGCCTGCCACAACCCTGGCGTATTCCTCTTTCGTTTCGGGATTCCGCCAGTAAACATCGCCGCAAAAGGCCACTTTCTTTTCGAGAGCGCTCAACATCGAAACCTCCATCACCGCAAATCACAGTCCGCGAAGAACCCGCCGGCCATAAACGTCAGGCAGAGGGCGTCCGCCCGGTCCGGCGAGCGCTTCAACAGCTCGCGCATCGTTTCTTTCTTCATCACCCGGATCTTTCCGTTGACGACCTCGTAGGTCGGGGCCAGGAGCTCTTCAACCAGGAACTCGTCAGGCGGGAGCATCGCGCCCGGATCCGCCCGGAGCCACTCCCGGGCGCTCCACCATAATTGATCCCGGAGAAGCTGAAACTCTCCCAGGTCGGTTTTCTGCGTCGGCGAGCTTGCGACCTTGACGGGCACAGCCGAGCATCCCTGGCGCTGCATGTAGGGCGCAACTCCCGCCCCGACGCCCGTTGCGTCGACGTTGCACCGCAGGGCGTTGCGCTCTCGATAAAGACCGATGGCCCGGTCGGCCGTCTGGATCGTGTCGATCCCGCCCCAGGTCGCGAGTCGCTCGACGAAGCCGCCAGCCCGGAAGCAGGCCGCGTTTGCGTCCGAGCCGAACTCCCCGACGTCGAGCCCCATGACGGCCATCGCGTGACGCGGCGCCCTCTCTCCGTTTTCCATGACCCAGGCGTCCCAGCGCTGCCGGGCCTGGAGGACCCATTCGCGGGAAATCAACTGCGCGCTTCCCTTCGAGGGATACTCGCCGAGGACCATGTAGGAGAACAAAGGCTCCATGATCTTGTAACAGCCGGGACGGAGCGGCTCGTATACCCGGCCATCCTGGGTCGAGGCCATGGCGCCCTCGAGAAACTCCGGAAGCCTGAAGCACTCGCCGTCGACGGGCTCGCCCTCGGCCAGGGGCCGGCACCATTGGTTGATCCTGCGTACCGTCGTTTCGCGTGTCACGGCGCCAGGGATGACGTCCCGGCCCTCGATCACGTTCGGATGATTGAAGGCCGAAAGCGATACGACCTTCGCCCTGCGATCCCTGGACATCCGGTAAACCTCGCCGGACTCGGCCCTGGGGTTCAGCATGATCAAAAGCCGCGCATGACCACCGGACATACAGCTTTCCACACCCCTGTAGACCTCATCCGGTACGGCGTCGCCTTCGTCGACGACGAACAGCAAATGGGGCGCGTGCTTGCCTGAAAACTTCGCTTCGCGCTGCGCCTCGCTGCCGCTCGTAGGGATTGTCACACCGGCGAGGAAGCTCTGCGCCGAACGGGCAATGTGCAGGTTCTTGATCTCGTCGCGTTTGAAGAGCTCGGGGTGCTTCTCGACGATTCCTCCGATCTCGCCCCACAGAAGACGCTCGAGGTTCGACTGCGGCGCCGCCGCGGCCGTGTAGACCTGGGCGCCGCCGAAGCACTTGTAGAACCAGACCGCCACTCGAGCCGCACCGTGGGTCTTGCCCGTTGCGTTCGCCGATTTCGCGACGGTGATGACATTATCGCGCACCGACTCCATCATCGCCTTTACGTCCTCGGTGAATGTCTCGCCCAGGATCTCCTCGCCGAAGCCCACGGGGTCCGCCTGGTACTTCGAAAACCGCTCGACCTGGGAATCGCGGAAGAAACGATCACCGACTAATTTCAATAGCTCGTCGTAAAGCGTTTCTTGCGTGCAGTTTGTCAATGACGGCATTTCTCACCTCGGGGCTTGCCTCGCCAATCGCCTCAAGCACAGACGCCTGGAACTCCTGGACGGCCTTGATGTCGTTCAGCGTTGACAGGATCTCAAGCTGAAGACCCAATTGCTGACGGATCTCGGACATGCACTTGATCGCAGTCGCGTGATCCTGGGCCGCAACGGCACGGTCAAGAAGCTTATTCGCCGTCTCGTTGATTCGCCGAAGCTGTTCAACCGCATTGAGGTTTGACTCGACAACCTTGTGACCCGTTTCCAAGGCGACGCTCCGGACGACGGCAATGTTGAGATCCTTTCTGACCTGGGAAATCCGTCCCTCGCTCACATTAAAGAAACGGGCGCATTCTTTAGCCGATTTACCTTGCCGAAGCATTTGAGATAATTTGACTTTATCAATCATGACTAAAGACCTCGGTAAATCGGCCTAAAGAACTTTAGGCCTCGAGCCTCTGCCGGACCTCAGCCAAGAAACTCCTGCGCAAGCTTCCGACGAAGCTGATGTGAAAAATACTCTCCGCACGGTGACAGGAAGCCTTCGAGATCCTCATAGACTCGGAAAACATCAACGAACCGCCCGAGCTCCCGTTCCCGTGGGGACTCCCAGCCCCAGGGATCCGGTCCACAGAACTCTCGGGCCGTTTCAAAAGCGAGGGATTCGAAGAACAGGAGACGCCAACGGATCTCTTCCAGCAGCGCGCGGACCTGCGCCTCGACCTCCGGCTTGATCGCGACGATTTCGCGCCACAGCGCCTCGCTCAGAACCTTCAAAGCCGTTTTCTCGCGCCCTCCGGCCTCCGAGTCGGCGGCCTCGAGCCGTGTCCTCTCTTTTTCGAAAGCTGCGGAGGAGGCCCGCAGGAGCTCGATATTCCGCAAGTGCGTTGTCGTCGGCTGATTGTTCAGGATGGCCGTCTCGAGCTGCGCCTCGCTCTCCCGGAGCTTCTCGTGCGAGATGGCCGCTTTTTTCTCCATCTCGGCAATCTTCCCCTGGATCTCCTCCCGCTCCTTCCTGACGACATTCAGGGATTTGAGCTCCTGGCCGACGTTTTTCCTAACCCTTTCAACGAGCTTCTGCATTTCCGATTTTGCCTTTTCTTTCATGGTTCACCTCCCGAATCAATGTCTCTTTATGTCACAATCGTATTATATGTCATTGATATTAATGGCATTTAACCTTTTCGTTCTGATTTATAATCAGCGGGCCGCTCGGTAGTGCTCCTCGATGAACCGCTGTACGTCTTTTGCCTTGAACCGAACCATTGTCCTTTGCCGCTCCTTGCCGACCCCAGGGCAGGGGATCCGAACGGCCGGCAGGCGGCCCTGGTCAGCCCACTTATAGACCAAGGGTAAAGAACAGCGAAGGACCCGCCGGACGTCTTGGGCATCCATCAAGGGTTCAAGTTCAAACGGGGGTTCCTTCACGCCTAAATCCTTTATGGTTTTATCTCAATCATTCCGGATCTTTTCATCAGCCTGTGCCTGAATTGAGCCCGTATTTTTACCTTTTCTGAGCTTCGGCGAGTCGATCAAGACCGCGGGCAACGGCATAGTTCAAAGGCTCATCCTCGGAGATCCGGCAACCGAGCCCCTCCAAAGCCTCGGCGACCTTTCCGAAGCCATCCCTTAAAGCGTCAGCGATTATCTTTGCCTGCCTGTCAGTCATGTTCTTCCCTCCAAGGTGTTCACCTTCCCCCGTTCACCGTTCACCCCCCCCTAAAGGGGGGGGTTGGTGAACGATAGGGGTGTCGTTCACTAAGTGTTCACTAAATCGTTCACCAAACGCGCCATGCAACCAATTGATATTGCGACGTTTTGTCATTTGGGCGTTCACCAAGCGTTCACCAAATCGTTCACCAAATAAGTGTTCACCAAGGGTCGAAAAACGGGGTTTTTGGTGAACACCTTTTTTATTAGTAATATCAAATGCTTGCCGAATAGCGTTCACTAAATCGTTCACCTAGTTTTCTCCATTTTGCGGTCCTGGTTAACCTTCGAGACGTATGATTTTGAGCATCCGACTATGCGTGCCGTTTCGCTGATACTCTCGCCCGCCTCGAGGAGAGCGAGGATTTCCGCTTTGCGTTCTGCCCTCACGCGCTCCCAGGACCAGACAAGCGACCCGTCATCGCCCGTTGTCAGGGTGAAGTGAACGTCCCCAAGGTAGGCGAGGTCCTCGAAGGACACCCGGCTCTTGCTAAAGGTGAGGATAAAGTCCGCTCCTCGGTCCGCTTCGTAGTCGGCGGGCTGCTTCAGGATGAGGCTCGTGTCGATGTTGTCCTCGCGGGCCGAGGTGCCTCTTTGGCTGCCTTCCTTGTTTGTGTGATGCAGCAATAGGGTGCTGATCCCGGCGAACCGAAGATCCAGGAGCCATGAATTGATCGGGTCCCAATCTTTTTTCACGTTCTCGTCGATGCCCGAGGCCAGGCTCGCTATATTGTCAGCAACCCACAGCTTGACGCCTCTGGTGAGCAACACCCGCTTCATGTTGGTGCGCCACGACTCGCTGAGAAGGTTCGCCCGGGCAAGGCCTAGATGGTTTGCGTAGGCGTCGGAATAAACGTACAGAGGGCTTTTCCTGTCTCCCGAGGGGTTGATGTCGCGGATCCGCTTCCGCGTGTCCTCTGCGGCCATTTCGCCATCCAGGTAAAGGCACGGCACCGGCGCTTCGATCTCCCAGGGACCGAAATTGATTCCTCTTGTCACGGCGTCGAGCAGTCCCAAGGCGAACCAGGACTTGCCTACGCCCCTCCATCCCGAGGCCAGGATGATCTGCTGTTCGCAAACGATAGGGCGAAGGATGGTCCGTTTTCGGGGAAGTTCGATTCGGTGATAGTCGGAAACGTCGAGCACAACGTCTTCCAGCGTGTATGTCTTCGGCGCTTCGTAGGGTCCCGCTGCTTCGATCATCATGGCGAGGCGCTCGGCCGCTTCTTCCTTCGTTGAGAAGGTAGCCACCCAATCGGAAACATCCCCTTTGCTCGGCAGGCCAGGCAGGTCAAGCCACTTGATGCTGCGGGCGATGTTCCGGAGGGCTGAGCCTACCTGCGTCATGTGCTCCCGGCCCTCGTTGTCGTTGTCTGGAATGAGCACAACGTCCTTGCCTTTGAGGCTGTCGCTATATTCTGGCCGCCACTTCTTTGCGCCCATGGGCGAGGTCGTAACTGTGAAGCCCAGGGCGGCCACGGTTTCAGCGTCCTTCTCGCCCTCCACGATCAGCACTTCCTCGGCCTTCAGGACTTCGGGCAAGCGATACAGAACCCGCCGCACGCCGTTGAGCCGGTAATCCCACTTCCCGGGGCCTGCCGGCGCCCGCTGTTTGAATGATTTGGGCTCGTATCGGCAGACCTGGAATAGAAGCGTGCCCGCCTCGTCGGTGTAGTCGTAAGTCTTGATGAGCTTGGCCTTGACTTCCTCGGCCTCGATTCCGAAGTCGCGCGCGATTCCGGCCAGGATCTTAGGGAAGTCCCGCCGGTCGTCCAGGCTGTTGATTTTCGCGTAGAAGTGCAGGAAGCCGCCCTTCTTTCCGCATCCGTGGCAGAAGTAGGCGCCAGTCGATCCGTTGATGGAAAGCGAGGGGTTTTCGTCGTTGTGGAAGGGACACTTCGCCTGCCACTCAGACCCGCCGATTTTCTTGACGCCGGCAGGTAAATACTTCGCGAAGAAGTCCTGGAAGTGTCCAGCGAAGTGGTTTTCGAGCACTTGCTTATTCACTCGCCTCCTCCTCGAGGAGCTGCATGACCGCCTTGCCCAAGGCGCGGATCTGCGGCGCCAGCGCCTCAGCGGTTGTCTCGCACCAGGCGAAACCTTCCTCCGTGAGGGCTGAAGGGATGATCGTGAGCGGGTCGCCTTTCCTGACGATTAGAACAATGGAGGGGGTGTGCGTCTTTTCCGTCTTCATCGTCGTCCTTTCGCCTAGGTTATCGGTGCGCGAGCATCCGGGCGCGCATGGTCCGCAGGGCCGAAACGTAATCGATCAGATAGATTCGAGGGTTCGAGTTGAAATCGTTCACGAGATCGAGGGTTCGATCTTCGCCCGGGAAATCAAAGACGACGCGGGTTCCGCGCTTCACGAAGGCCGGCGAGAGGCCTTTCATGTAGAGATATGCCGCCGTGTAGATGTCGAAGACCGGTACCGTGCCTGTGTTCGTTGTCGTTTTCATGATGTCTCCTTTCATGCCCGCGGCCTCTCCTGGTTTTCCGGGTCCTCGAAACACTCGTCAACCGTCATGCCGAGGTAAGTCGCGAGTATCTTGATCCGTCGATCTCCTCTGCCCGGTCGATCTATGCCGGCCGTGATTCGGTAAAGCTGCGCGGGCGAAAGGCCGGCAGCCCAGGCGAGTTGATGCCAGGGCCGGTGTGCTTCGAGCCTTGTCAACAGCGCCTTTGAAAGCATTTCGTTCACCTCCTTGCGTGTTCGGCTGAAAAATAACGAACAAATCAAAAAGAAAAAATCCCCGAGAAATATTTTTCTTCGGGGATTTTCGGGGGATATTATTTTTGACGGTATGTTTTTACTTGCGTCCGGTAAGGGCTACCTCTATTGCCTTCTGAAGCCCTGAGCACATTTCCGGTAGAGCCGTGGCCAGGCACGCACGCAAGAAGCGAGAAAAGGGACCCTCATTGCCTGTTGCAGAATAGCCGGCCTTTCTCCCGGTTATGTCTTTGTAGATGTCTGCCATTTTGAGGATGTATTTTTCCCGGGATTCTTCTGGCATCCGGCCCTTTCCTAATTTAACGGGCGCTTGAACGATCATGATTCGAAAAAGGACCTCGAGGGCCTCCTCGTGAAGTTCTGATCCAAGCAGGGCGGGATCATTTCCGGCGATCATCGTGTACAGCTTGTCGCTGAGATCCTGGATCTTTTTAAGCTGAGCAGGGGCGCCGGGTGTCGGCTTAAAGATTTTCTCATCGAGGTTGAAATCTGTAACTGCCCAGGCAATGCGGGCTTTCTGTTCATCGGAGAGCCGATACTTATTGCCCAGGCTCTTTTCTATCGCCGCGAAGTGATAGGCGTTGTACTTGAATCTTCGAACAGCCGTTGCTTTTGCCATCGTCCCGCCTCCTGTGGCGGCCTGGTGAGTGATCCGGGGCAGGGCGGCCAGGAAACCGCCTTTTCGGGAGCTACCCTATCCCCGGATTTTGTGACAAAATGTGACAGTCATGGTTTATATCGGCTATTTTCTCTCTATTGTTTATATAAGTGAGGTCAGTAGTGTCCGGTTAAGCAATCACGATTGACGTGTAACACATTGAAATATCGGCACAAAGAAACCGTTTTCGTTTTTTCCGATTTGCATTTACATCAACCGTTCTGACCGGTAGTCTGCCCCGAACTG
>Ga0067045_1003401_pt1 | contig 22128 bp, 23 predicted proteins | sample TerdegcTABiofilm_FD_59184 | JGI IMG/M metagenome (GOLD analysis project Ga0067045, IMG submission 59184) | Combined Assembly of (Gp0054472, Gp0054536) Wastewater bioreactor microbial communities from Singapore -Terephthalate degrading...
GCCATTGATGTATTTCGGTATGTTACTGAATTTCTTGAAACCACGCTTGGCTCGTATGAAATCTTTGAGAAGTGAGTATCTCGATTCAACAGCATTGTTGTGACCAAGATGTACTCTTTTATGGACTCTTNGACTGAACAGTTCTTCAATAGCTTGTTTGTANACNGGAAGTCCATCAGTAGTGATAGTCTGATAGCCTTTCTCAACTGGAAACGTTGAAAGTTATATCGTTTGGCACTTCTCCAGATATCGACAAGCAAAGCATCGGTGATGGCATGAAAAGACATATTATGATGGGACTAGTTCAAAAAAGTCTTTTTGTGATAACAGACGGTGGAGGACTACAAAAAGAAGCATACTTTGCAGGTAAAAGGGCGATAGTTGTCATGCCAGATACAGGTTGGAGAGAGTTAACGGATGCAGGATGGAATTTACTAAGCAGGCCAGATGAAATCAAAAGTAAGATGGATTGCATAGTCAACAACGAAATAGTACCAGAAACGGAGCATATATACGGAGAAGGAAATGCAGGGAGAAAGATTGTAGAAATATTGAGTAATACAAATGTTTGACATACAGTAGAAAAAGATGGTATAATCATTTATCATGTTCAAAGAATGAACAAAATGAAAAGGTGTTGAAAAAGATGCAAGATGTTGAAGTGCTCATTTTAGAAGAATTGGAAAAGAATCCTGATGTAACTCAAAGGGACCTTTCAGAAAAGACAGGGTTATCTTTGGGGATGGTGAACTTGCTTTTAAAGAAGTTTGTCAAGAAAGGGTTTGTCAAATTAGAAAAGTTGAACAGCAGGAGTTTCAGATACATATTAACAGCAGAAGGGTTCAAAGAAAAGAGTAAAAAGACAATAGAGTATATAAAAAGATATTACATATCTGGAAGGAGCAAACGTTTCGTGGGCAATAAACCAGGACTAAATACTTTGACATGAAGAATTTTGGTAGAAAGATGTCTTGAAGAAATGTACCTCGAACCAAATGTGTCTTGATATTATTATTCTTTGAATGTAGGGAGTGTGAACATATATTGAGTAAAAAGGTGCTGTTTATAGCAGACTACAACAGTCATTTTACAACAACTTTATTGAATAAGTTGACAAATGTCAGCCACGAATATGATTTTTCAGTTATAAGTGGTACAAAATATTATCAAGATGGAAAATTGATATATCAAGTAAATCACGCTAAGAATAAATTGGCAAAGCTTAACGAAGTCAATAGACTGATTAAAATGGTTAATTCTCAAGTTATCGATATTGTTCATATTCACTTTTTGTTACCTATCAATGTGTTATATCGAAAACTACTCAAAGATAGGAAAGTGATAATAACATTTTGGGGATCCGACCTATACAGAATACCGAACCAGTCAAAGATGAAGAAATTCATGCAGAGAAACGTTCTGAAGCATGCAGATGTAATAACTGTGGTAAATAAGAAGATGATCAAAGAGTTTCATGAAACTTTTGGGTTTGAAGATAAACCTATTTTTGTAACGAACTTTCCAGTTCTACTGGATTTGCAACTTATAGATAAGTTGAATCAAGAAGCTGTCGAATCATTCAAGAGGAAGTACCACATAGACAAAAATGACATTGTCTTAACTTTGGGATATTCAGTAGACCCGCACCAAAATCATGAATACATGATAGACGAGGTATTGGAGTTAAGTAGGAAATTTAAAAACATATTCGCTTTTCTTCCCATGAGGAATGGTTATGTACAACGTAGAGAAAAGATAAAGAAATACTGTGAGGAAACTTTTCAAAAATACAATGTTAGATATACTGTTTTGGAAAATTTCCTGCCCAATCAAGAGATTGCACTTCTAAGAAAAGTTACAGACATTATGGTAAACGTTCAAGATACGGATGCGCTTTCTGCTTCAATGGAAGAGAGTCTGTATGCTGGAAGTATAGTTATCAACGGGGCATGGTTAGACTACAACGAATTGCTCGAAGATGGGGCTTATTACGAAACGATTCCTGAGCTGGAACCGGGTATCTTAGCATCAAAGTTGGAGTACGTCATTAAGAACTTGACTGATCTAAAGCAAAAATCAAAAGTTAATAGAGAGATTATAGCAAAAAGAAATGACTGGAACAAAGCCGCTCAGAATTTTATAACGTTGTACAATAAACTGTTGGAGGACAAACTATGAAAATCTTAGTAACCGGTGCTGAAGGATTTATCGGTTCACATTTGACCGAACTATTGGTTGAAAAAGGATATGAGGTTAAAGCTTTTGTGAGGTACAACTTTACAAACAACTGGGGTTGGCTTGAGAGTTCAAAATATCTGAAAGATATAGAGATATACGCAGGTGATGTGAGGGATTATGATTCAGTATATGATGCAATGAAAGACGTTAACATCGTATTTCACTTGGCGGCTCTCATAGGTATTCCATATTCGTACACATCACCACTTGCGTACATAAAGACTAACACAGAAGGAACGTATAATGTTTTGGAAGTCGGTAGGAAACTGGGATTGGAGAGAATAATAGTAACTTCAACAAGCGAGATTTACGGGACAGCACAGTATGTTCCAATAGATGAAAAGCATCCATACAATCCGCAATCACCATATGCTGCAAGTAAAGCAGCTGCTGACCACTTAGCTTTGTCTTATTACAGGTCATTCGGTACACCTGTGACGATCATTAGACCGTTCAATACATATGGGCCAAGACAATCCGCAAGAGCCATTATTCCAACGATAGTTACTCAGGTATTATCTGGAAAAACACAAATAAAACTCGGCAATTTAGCACCAACGCGAGATTTAAACTACGTTAAAGACATTACAAATGGTTTTATCACCGTTGGGTTGCATGAGAAAACGATAGGCGATGTCTACAATATAGGGAGTGGAAGAGAGATATCGATAGGTGATTTAGCTCAGAAAATTGTCGATTTGATTGGTAAATCTGTTGAGATAGTTCAAGACGAACAGAGAATTAGGCCACAAAAGTCTGAAGTTGAAAGACTACTTTGCAATGCTGACAAGGCAAGTAAATTAACGGGATGGGAACCAAAATATACTCTTGATGAGGGACTGAAAGAAACAATTGAATGGATTAAAGACAACATGGGATACTACAAACCTGACATATATAATGTATAGTTTGATGGCTTTTACTTTTGGAGGTGGTCTTACGAAAGAAATATTCCTTGATGCAGCCAATGTTGGAGAGTTGGAAAAGAAGTATCTATGTGAGTGCATTGATTCAACCTACGTTTCATCTGTAGGAGAAAATATAGGAAAATTCGAGAACAAATTTGCTTCTTACCTTGGTGCAAAGAGAGCAGTTTCAACGCAAAGTGGCACAAGTGCACTGCACCTTGCACTCTACGAACTCGGTATTGGACCAGGTGATGAAGTGATCGTCCCTGTCATTACATTCATCGCTACTGTTAATCCTATTAAATATGTTGGTGCCACTCCGGTCTTTGTCGATGTTGATCCAGATACGTGGAATATCGATCCAGACGAAGTAGAAAAACATATAACAAAGCGTACGAAAGCAATAATTCCTGTTCATTTGTACGGCAATCCTTGTGATATGGACAAGATAATGTCGATATCAGAGAAGTACAATATTCCCGTCATTGAAGATGCAACAGAGAGCTTGGGAGCAACGTACAAAGGTAAATTTACCGGTACATTTGGTATCATGAATGCGTTCAGTTTCAACGGGAACAAAATAATCACTACCGGTGGTGGAGGCATGATCCTTACAGATGATGAGAAGAAAGCAGACCATTTGAAATTTCTCGTCAACCAGGCAAGAGATGTCAGCAGAGGGTATTATCATACGGAGGTTGGCTTCAATTACAGAATGACAAATTTAGAGGCAAGCTTAGGCTTAGCTCAATTCGAAAGATTACCAGAATTTCTCAACAAAAAAAGGATATTTGCCAAGATATACAAAGAAGGATTCAAAGGCAACGATAAAATAACATTCCAAGGATCATACGAAGGTACAGAGAGTTCTTATTGGCTATCCTCGATAAAGATAGAGTCAAGTAAGTCCATACCACAGATACAAGAAGAACTAAAAGAAAAGGGCATCCCAACTCGTAGAATATTTGTACCGATAGTAGAATTTCCACCGTACAAAGAGTACAAGAAAGAAGAATACAGAAATGCATATGAGATATATGAGAAAGGGCTGAATTTGCCAAGTTCAACGGTAAATGATGAAGAGCAGATAGAGCATGTTGTGGAGGTTTTGAATAGTGCCATTTTTGAACGATAATTCCATAAGAGAAAGGAATGCCATAGTACTCATTGGTGGTGGATGCCATTGCGGGGTAGTTATAGACATAATCAGAGAAGAAAACCTGTATGATGAGATTCTAATATCAGACTTACCTGAGAACTTAGGTAAGTATGTACTAGACGTACGAATAGATTACACAGACGATCAGCTGGAAGAGTTGTTCAGTGTTGGTGGAGGCATGCTTTATTACAGCAGGAAAGATAGGTCTTGACGATCGTAGAAAACAATTATACGAAAAATTGAAAGCCATTGGTTTTGAGATTCCAACGATAATCTCAAATTCCGCTCATGTCTCAAGGTACGCGAGTATAGGAGAAGGGACATTAGTTGGAAAAGGAGCCACTGTAAATGCTGGAGCAATTGTAGGGAGGAATTGCATAATAAACACTGGAGCCATTATTGAACACAACAGCGTAATATATGATGATTTTCATATAGCAACTGGCATTATACTGCGTGGTGCTGTAACGGTTGGGGAGAACAGTTTTATTTGTGCAGGATCAGTTTTGATACAAGGTGTAAATATTCAGAAAGACACTTTAGTAGGTGCTGGAACTGTAGTTGTAAAGGATATTAAGCAATCAGGAGTATATGTAGGGAATCCAGCAAGAAGAATACGGTGACAAAGGATGAAGAGCAAATGTCTTGGATCCTAAGATATGATAAGACTTTTCAAAAAATGTGAACCGGAAGAAATTAATATAACATCATTTCTATTCAATAGAATGTTTTCTGCTAAATTACGACGGGTTCAATTCCAAACCAATCTTTGTTGAAAAAGAAGATGTTCATATTTGAACTCTTGGACAACAATTATCGGTCAGAAAGGGGATTAGAATGAATGAGAAAATAAAAAATTTAATGATACCTTATAATAGCAAAATCATTGATGCATTAAAAAAAATGGATTCGCTTAATAGGAAATTGTTAATCCTAGAAAAGGATAACAATTTTTACTCTCTACTCAGCATCGGTGATATTCAACGGGCGATAATTAAGAATATTGACTTGAGTACCCCTGTTTACAAAATAGTAAGAAAAGATATAAAGGTTGCAAAAAGATCAGACAATATTTCTGAAATAGAAAAAATGATGTTGAAATATAGAATGGAATTTATTCCCGTGATAGATGGTGATAGGGTATGTGAAGTATATTTTTGGGAAGATATATTTACTGTTGAAGATAGAACTACTGATGCCTTATTGAATGTTCCAGTTATTGTCATGGCGGGAGGTCAGGGGACAAGATTAAAACCAATAACAAATGTAATTCCCAAACCTTTGTTACCCATAGGCGATAAAACTATTTTGGAAATTATCTTTGATAAATTTATAAAGTACGGTGTTAAAGATTTTTATATATCTATTAACCAAAAACACGAATTAATAGAGTATTATTTATCCCAGAAAAACTTGGAAGGCATAAATCTCAAGTATATAAAAGAAACTGCTCCGTTAGGAACAATAGGGTGTTTGTCGATGATTAAAAATGAAATTGATAAAACTTGTTTTGTTACTAATTGTGATATCTTAGTTAATCAAGATTACAAAGAACTCTTAGACTATCACATTGAAAGAAAGGATATCTTGACAATAGTGGGAGTTTTGAAAAGTGAGCAAATCCCGTATGGGGTTATAGAAAAAGATGACCAAGGAAACGTTTTAAAGATTAGTGAGAAACCTTCCCTTAACTATATTATAAATTCAGGAATGTATATTCTAGAAAAAGAAGCCTTTGACTATATTCCTGAAAATACGTTTTTTGATATGACTGATTTAATTGATAGATTAATCACCAACAATAAGAAAGTATCTTATTTTCCGGTGAGCGAAAAGTCTTGGTTTGATATTGGTGAATGGGATAAATATTATAAGACTTTGGAAGAATATGAAAAATTCAAAAACTTTTTTGGATAGAGAGAGCAACCAAATATACCCAGATTCTTGGGTGAGATAGGTAAAAACAAAGCATATAAAAATCTCTGTATTTCAGATAGGCATGATTTAATTAATGAGGTAATTGAAAGCAATAACTTTAGAAAGAAAAAACTAGAAACATTGTTGCTATAAAATTACTCACAAAAATGCATATAGAAATTTGTGAATAGAGCTTTGAAGGACAAATATGTCAAAAGAAAGAAAATTCATTAAATTGTTTTTTGAATTTTGAACTTTTTTCTGTAGCATAAAGAGTCAGAATTAGACTACCTGAGCACCAAGTTAATATGGTCTCTACTTTGCCTAAAATATACAGAAACATAAAATCCAAAGATATAAAGGATGTATATTTCCAATAATAGGCAACGACGTTTGGATTGGTGCAAATGCAATTATACTTCAAGGGGTCACAATAGGGGATGGTGCGGTAATTGCTGCAGGAGCAGTTGTAACAAAAGATGTTCCACCATATGCAATAGTTGGAGGTGTTCCAGCTAAAGTTATCAAATATAGATTTTCTGACGACGTTATACTAAAATTATTAGAAATTAAATGGTGGGACAAGCCGGAAGAATGGATCATTCAAAAACTTGAGAAGTTCACTGATGCTAGTGGTTTTGTCAAATTTCTAGAAGAAACGAAGATCTGATGAAAAACTAATAAATATTATGATGTGGAGATGTATGTAATTGGGATTAAGAAAGTATATCTATAACTTTTTTTCTTTTTCGGTTGGTACGTGGCTCGGTGCATTAATAAGCTTTTTTACAACACCGATAATAAGCTACCTTATAGTTCCTGATGAATTTGGTAGAGCATCGATGTTTACTCTCGTGTATAGTATCCTATATACAGTTGTGGTACTTGGATTGGACCAAAGTTTTGTGAGATTCTACTATGAAATAGGTGAAGAAGAACGAAAAGGTTTGTTCTGGGAGTGTATAACGGTTCCTACTGTTTTATCTCTTATGGTTATGGTTCCATTTTTATTGTTTGAAGAGAAGTTGAGCATTCTATTTTTCCAAAGGTATTATCCGCACATAGGATTATTACTCTTATTGAGCTTGATAAGTGGCATTTTCCAGAGGTTTAATTCAGTGTCGGTAAGGATGCAACAAAAAGGTCTTGCATTCTCGACGATACAAATAATATCACATGTGATAAACGCAGCTTGCACGATACTTTACGCAAGATTTATTTCTCCGGATTTCTATGCCATCGTTGCCGGACAAATCACAGGTAATATATTTTCTCTGGCATACGGATTCATATACGACAAGAAGAATAGAAAAATCACAAAGGTTAATTTCCAAAACATCAAAAAGTACGTGAGATACGGAATACCTTTTCTACCAACGTTTCTGGTATCGTGGTTGTTTAGTTCTATGGACAGAATCTCTCTCAGGCAGTATTCTACATTTAGTGAAATGGGACTTTATTCTGCGGCCTTCAAACTTGTATCGGTAATGAACCTTGTTCAAACAGGATTCACAATGGCTTGGGATCCAATGGCATATGAAAAATATGCAAAGGAACCAGAGAATACCGATTTCTATAGAAAAGCGTTTCTGACAATATCACTTGTTATGTACCTAGTCGGGCTGGTAGCGATAGGGTTCAAAGATATTATCTTTCTACTGTTTTCAAAGAGCTATAGGGAGGCTTCTTATATTGCACCGTTTTTGATACTCATGCCGATCATGTATACCATCTCAGAAGTAACAGTTGTTGGAATAAATTTCAAGAAAAAAACCTACTGGCACATGGTAATAGTAAGTGTGAGTGCCTTGGCAAATTATATCGGAAATACCCTTCTGGTCCCAACACTGGGTGGAAAAGGGGCGGCGATCTCAACAGGTCTTTCGTATATTGTATTCTTTGCAATGAGGACAATTATCTCTAAGAAGTTGTATCCAGTGAAGTATGATATATCAAAAATAATCGTTGGTAACATAGTTATGGTAGTCGTCGCACTGATAGGGACCTTCAAAAGAGGAATGATATCAAGTATATTGTCAGCAGGAGTTGGTATACTCGTTATCCTTTGGTTGTACAAAAGTGAGGTTAAAACCATGTTTTCAATGGCCAAAACAGAGTTTCTCAGTGTCCATCGAAATGATTGAAAAGTAGTACGAAACATACGATGCATTCAAGAATGCCGACAAATGTGTCGTTGTTGGTTTTGGTATGAATACTGATGCCTTCCATATCTTAAAATCTATTTCAGACTGCAATGATGAGAAAGGGTATGCAAAGGAAGTTGTTTGACATTTATGTTTACGTTGGTAGTGACATTGAAAAGAACTGGAGCTACGTAAAGCTGGAAATATATTTGGATGGAAAGTACAGAACTCTGAATAGTATTTGTAGCTCACTTGGTAGAATAGAACTTTATTATATGAAGACAACAGAGATGGACAAAGGTTACACAACATCAAAAACATCCTCCCTTAGCATCACAACGTAATTTCCGCACTCAATTCATTTTCAAAATTTAATATCTCACGTAGATATATTGATATGGAAGACGGAAAATTTAATACCGGGTTGTTGCCACCCGGTTTTTTTGTGCTACAATAAGTATACATGAGTATACTACATACGGGATTTTGGCACAATTCTACTATAAGCCGTTGGGAGGTCTTAGCATGGCATCTTGCACAAGCTTGGGAATGGAACTCAAGAGGGAGAGAGGAAAGGAGATGAGTATTGAAGAGTGGCACAAGTTGGTTCTTTCTTATGGTCACCTTGTAGATAGGTGGACGAAATACTTCTGGGGGATAAATAAGTCGTTTCTGTATTCGTACGAGGATTTGCATCAGACGATATGGTATATTCTGATGGTTGGGCTGGTGGATTTCAATGGGAAGGGGGACGAGGAGAAGTTTCTCAATTGGTACATAAAGAATAAGGTGACTTCTGTGATTGTGTACAACAGAAAACCACCGAAGTGCAAAGATGCACCATTCACACCGATGAAGTTAGACTATGTTTCTCCTGATGATTCAACAGATTTGAATGAGCTGTTCTATTCCGATGAGGGGGAATGATGCAACGAGGTGAATATGGAATACATTGGAATATAAAACAACGGCGAGTACAGTCTTACTCGCCGTTGTTTTTATTTCATTACTTATTATTCTAACGTTACATCTTTAGCTTGAGCTGGTACAGATGCTAAAGTAAAGGCACATCAAGAAAGGGGTACTAAACAAAGAGTCCACGTTAGATTACATTAAATGCTAAGATTGATTGAAAAGCGTCAGTGAAAATGCTTAATCAGACTACTTTCAGAGCAGTTTATGCCATTTATGCTATAAAATCCATCTTTTTGTTATCTTCATTGAATATATCCTGCCAAATTTCGCAAACCTGTTAGTATTTAGTCACGAAGTATTGTAAGTACCAATATTCTAAACATTTTTTTCTCCTTGAATTCGTTAAGAAATTTGAACCGTGTGGCGCTCTATTTATTTTTTGAATTGCTTGTGATAATTTTAATAAGATGTGATATAATATTCAAAATAAATATGGAGTTAAAATTGTAGTGAAGATATGACATAAGTTCTGATTAAAGTGAGATGGTGTAAATTAATGATATCAGCGTTTGCTACACTTGAATTACTAGGAAAGAAATTAAAGTTATGAGATTTAACATTAAGAAAACTAAGGCCATGAATGATATGCTTCTAATTGTACTAATGAAAGCAAAGAGTAAGCTATGGATGTATGGGTGAAAGATCTCACTACGATGTCTTAGATTCTTGGCTTGGGAAATAGTTTTGTAAACCTCCATAGACTTACCGCAAAAAAGATATCTATGGTAGATGAAAGAGAAGAGATACTACTGTAAGATTTCATAAATCTTAGTTAACGACATCATTGAAAGGAGGGATAGGTAAAATGAATGAAGTAATTTTGGGTAACGTTGGACACGGAATGTTCCTAGGTTTACTAAATTATTCTAACGGAAGATGCAGTTATTTACAGATTGACTGTGCAAGTAAAGAGGAAACATATGCAAGACTTTACTTAATTCTAAAAGGAGTTTCTGTTGCTCCATTTCCATTTCTTCTATCGCATTTTCATTATGACCATTATTCTGGACTTGCCAAAGCTTGCAAGAGACATGATAAGTTCAACATTGATACGTTTTATTTTCCTAGAATGCCTAAAATTGTAGGAGTAGATACTAGGGAGCTTCTAAGACTTACTCTTTTTCTCGAATCTGTTTATGCTTTTACAAAAACTGGGTTACTAATAATAGACTTAATCCAGCTTGTTAAAAATGTTAGTTTCAATTGTGGAATTTCAATACATCCTTTATCCTCAGGAGATGTCTTTTCGGTTGGTGGCCTAAACTTTAAAGTGATTTGGCCACCAAAGGCAATTAGCAAAAGCGAATCAGATATACAAGAAAGAGTAATAGATTTTATAGAAGAATTTAGAAAATTCCTGGAATCCAATCCAGAAGTAAAAGACATATATGATGAACTAACCGAGAATATTAATACTGAAGAGTATTTAGAAGAACATTCCGATGATAGATTCACCGACGGCAAATCTAACAAAGGATCAAATATTCCTGATTGTTGGGATACTAAATCCGAGGAGAGGTATAGAAAAGGAAAGGAAATTAAAGCTAGAATTGAAAAGCTAATAAAAGCTCTGGATGAAAAAACCAAAGGGTCATTGAAAGCCTTTGCGGAGAGATTTAGAAAGATTACTAACTCCCTTAGTCTCGTTTTTTTCAGTGAAGACAACTTCATTCTTTCCCTCGGTGATTTAGAAAACATGGACATAGGAGTGGTTGGTAAAGAGCTGCTTCAGTCTTGTAAAACACAATTTGATATACTTATCACTCCTCATCATGGGACGCACTGGAATGACGTATTATTCAATTTTCGCTTTACTTTTGCCTTGTCATCAAATAATGGTTCTGATCTAAATAGTAAGGTTACACGTGAATTTTGCAAGATATCGAAATACAGTATCTCTACTTATTTGGTTTCAGAGGGTGCACATTTCCATCATAGGGATACGTCCAATGTGGATAGGGAATTTGGGATTTTTGTTGTTTGAAGAGAATCCATTTTGGAGAAATTTTAATTATTTACACATAATACAATAATTTTTGAAGCTTAAAGATCATAAAGATCATCATGACAAATTAAGAATAAACTAAGTTACGGGTTTTATTTTACATTTACTATATCCATGAAATTCACAACTTCAGATCGCTATTGATTTAGAATTTGTCCGTGTCTACAACGTAAAGTACCGGCGTAGTTTAAAGAACCAAAATGTTGTAATATGTGAATGGATTTGAACAAATATCTACACTTGTGAACATTCTATCAAGCGATTTTACTGACTAAGGGGGATATGGATATGCCGTACATTTACAATACATACGAGGAAGCTATAAAAGTTGATTTGGAAGAATTGCCGGAAAATTTGAAAAACACTTTGAATGGACGTCAATCACAGCCAGAGCAAGAAGAATCGGAACAACGAGAAGGTGAAGGTAATGAAGAAGTCGTAGCATGGCTTTTAAATTACGCGAAGATTGAGACAAAGGACTACAATAAACTAATCGAATTATTCAAAAAGAAGACAACAGAAATAAGAAACCTTCTAGGAAAATACCTTCAAAGCCAAAATTTAAGCTTCTTGATCGGCAATGGATGTTCGTTGTATGCAGGGTCTAAGAGTATTAATACCAGTAATACCAGTCCCGAAACAAGTAGTATTAATAAAATACTGGATGAAAACGAAGCTATGTTCTCCAAAGAAATTACTAATAGTCTTAAGGGAAAAAAGCTTGAAGAACTTCTAAATGTTCTTTCACAAATAGAAAATTACTACAAGGTCATTGATGACCAATCTAAATCAAAAAAAATTAGTGAAATTATTTCAAAAGTAAAAAACGAATTCCTCTTAAAGTATGTATGTGGTATAAATTACGCCAACAATGAATTTCATAGACAGTTCTTGAAAAAGATAATTGCTAGGGATACAAACAAGAGCAGAGTGAAAATATTCACTTTAAACTATGATCTAATAATCGAAAAGGCAGCTGAAGAACTAGGAATAATTGTAAACAACGGGTTTATAGGCTTCATTCTCCGTAAATTCGACCCATCGGTTTACGAAATTGATTATCATATAAAAAAACCAGAAATGAATAGACCAATTCCACTCAATAAATCAATAAATCTATATAAACTACACGGTTCCATAAGTTGGTTCAAGCATTCAGAAGAAGCAGATGAAGGAAACAAAGATAGAAATATTGACTATGAAGTTGTAGAAAACCAACCAATCTTCTATGATAACGGAGAAAAGGTCAAGTTTTCCGAAAGTGATTATCTCCAAAATAGCCTGATATATCCTACTTACACGAAAATAGCTCAATCATTCGATAGTCCATATGGGGAACTTTTTAGACATTTTACAAATGCATTAAATTCCAGAAACTCAACGCTGATTGTTATTGGCTACAGCTTTTCAGATGAGCACGTAAACAAGATAATCGAAAACGCACTCACGAATCCAGATTTCAACCTATTAATTTTTTCATTCGAAAGCTCAGAAAAGTCCGAAGAAAGTGCAGAAAAGTCCGAAGAAAGTGCAGAAAAGCCCAAAAAAAGCCAAAAAAAGTCCGAAACCCTAAGAAAATTGTTTGAACGTGGCAAAAAGGATAGCAAAATAACGATTTTCTATGGAAAATTGCTTGGCGACTTTCGAATAATATCCTCTTACCTATTACCTTATGTCGATATAGAAGAAGAAAGTGAGCGACAAATACAATAAGAAAGGTGAGCCTCCTATGAGTTTATCAATAAACAAAAACAACGTTCCGTTAGGCAAGATAATAAAGATATTTGGAATAAATGTGATCGTTGACCTATTGATTGGAAACAACATAACCCATCCAAAAAATATGTCAGGAAGTCCGAAGCTCCTTGCTTCGATTAATAATTTCGTATATACAAAACTTTTAGATGGAAGAATTGCAATAGGAAGAGTAATAGGGTTGCACGACAAGTCACTTGAGTACGATTTTGAAATAGATTCTGATTTTCTAGACGAAGAAATCAAAAAAGAAAAGAATGAAAAAGACAAATATTTGGCAAAAGTAAAATTAATTGGAATCTATGACCAATCATTAGAACAGTTTGAACCAACGTTGAATATGTTTCCAACCATAGGTAATGAGGTATACCAACTTCCAGAAAGAGTAGGAAGAGTGCTATTTCAACCAACATGTGAACATCTCATTGAAATAGGGGAGAGCTTTATGAACGATAACATACCCGTTTATGCAAATCTCGACGTTCTCTTCGGAAAACACTTGGGAGTTTTCGGAACAACGGGAAGCGGAAAAACATGTACTGTTGTATCACTGATACAAGAACTGAAAGATAAAAACAGAACGAAATTGAAAAACATTGATGAGATCAGACCTAAAATCATAATATTTGATCCAAATAATGAATACGAGAAAGCATTTGAAGGAATCTATAAGTATTCAATAATCGAAAAGGAAGACCTACGTTTACCTCACACTTTCTTGGACGTAGCAGAGTATTACCAGTTTCTTAATGCTAGTAGTGGTGTCCAAATGCCAAAATTAAAAACTGCTATTGAAAAGTTGAGAAAGGGAACTTCTAATTTCAAACTTGAAGATCTTAGAAAGAACCTAGAAAATGAAACAGACAATAAAATAAAAGATTGGCTAGCTCCACTGATAGGAAGATTGGAAGCTATCACTTCCGACGAAATTCTGATGGAAATAATCGATAATGATGACAAACCAGAAAATACTGTAGAGGAAATACTAAGTAATAAAAATGAAGATGAAATTTTAATAATCCATTCGGACTTTGAAAGGGAGGAAATGGATATCATTATATTTCTCTTCAATAAAATACTTTACAGAAAAATTCAAGAGAATGAATTTAAAAATGTTCTTTTAATTTATGAAGAAGCACACAGATACCTAAATGAAGAAGAGGAAAGTAATTTTAAACTTGGGACTTATTATGTGCAAAGGATTTCTAGAGAAGGAAGGAAATTCGGTATAAGCTTAATAATATCTACCCAAAAACCTTCGCAAATTTCAAAAACGATCTTATCACAATGTAATTCATACATAATACATAAGCTCACTGATTATAGAGACCTAGAAATCGCTAAAAACATCGTAGGTGCTAATGCAAGAGAGCTTGTTGAATTCGTCCCTATACTTGAAAAACAACATGCTTTAGTCGTTGGAGAGGCATTTACAATGCCAGAAATAGTTAAAATAAATCCGGCAGATCCCCTGCCAAAAAGCAACGATCCAAAAGTAATAGAAAGTTGGAGAAAAACATAAGACAAGATGATTTGTAAGGAATCACTCTGCTTGCTGGAAAAATTATTACTATCCAAAAAGCTTAAAAATCAAAATTCTTGTACAGTTTGAGATTTTGTTTCTAATACGAATTCCAGTTGCAAATGATAAAAATCATTGCTACCTGAAAGCGACAGATAAGATTCAACTTAATTTGGAAAAGACCACTTTTACTTTAGTATCTGTAGAAAAACTACCGGCAAGATTCAAAGAGTGCAGTTCTTACTTTTTTTGATCTTTGTTTTTTGCCATTCTTTTCCTTCGATAGCTCAAAGTTCCTCCAATGCAAGTTTCAGCTGCTCATCTTTCTCACCAGTAATGTCATCCAGTAGTAATCAAGTTTTTGCTTCAAAACATCCAAATTATTCCAGTCAGTTGAGCCATCATGCTTCAGAATACCTGCCGATTCAAGAATGAATGATGGTATCTTCGAATAATCTGAAATGATCGACTTTGTCCTTTGTTAACGTTGAATATTGAATCATTGTATCCGGAGTCTTTGTACGCTTTCAATCATCTGAAGAACACGCTTGGATAGATTGAATATTCCTCACAAATCTGTGACCGAAACTTATCACCGTCAAGATATTTCTAATGTTCCTCCAAGTCTTTCATGGGGTGAATATGATATCATCTCAAAGACATGGAAATATGATCTAACGTGGGGAGCGAGCAGAGAAATTATCAGGTGAAAATATTCGTTAGAGACAAGAATTTGGAGAATAGTGGTGTAAAGGAGACGACAAAGTGTATCAAATGATTTTTTCAAATGCAATTATAGTTGAAATACGTGATACAATTGGAGCGATGTCATACAGTAGGGGGAGTGGAGCGTGGTTAAAAATAATGCGATTCTAAATCGCTTTTTCACTTATAGAATTTTGTTTGATTTGATATATGGAAACGACAATTCAATATATGAAACAGTTATTAAGCGATACGTCAGTGATCCTGAAGATAAAGACAATGGTAAAATTATAAGTGAAATATATAAGTTCATGTCAGAGAAATATCGAAATGAGTATTTTTATCAGAATACCTTGCTTAATAAGCTTTTACTCGAAAAACATGATGTTGACACAACAACGGCGTTGAGACAATTACCAATAGCCAGGTCTAAAGCAGATTTTGTGCTTATCAATGGAAAGGCTGTTGTGTACGAGATAAAAACCGAATTGGACACGTTAGAACGTCTTAGGATGCAACTAACGGATTATTACAAAGCATTTGATCACGTTTGTGTAGTTACATCGGAAAACCATTACTACCAGGTATTGCATATTCTCTCCAATACGCCAGTTGGAATTTACATTCTCGCTCAAGGCAGCACAACAAGTTTAATAGTAAAAAAGGAACCGACAGAGTACAACACATGTTTGGATCACACAACTATCTTTAAATTACTCCGGAAGCGTGAGTATGAAAATATAGTACTTGAGTACTACGGAAAACTTCCGAGTACTCCTCAAGCATTCTATTATAATGAGTGTTTAAGATTATTTTCCAATATTCCAATCCTTGAAGCTTATGCTTTGACATTAAAGGAACTTAAAAAGCGGAACAAGATTATGATAACGAAGCTTGATAAAGTTCCGTATGAGCTGAAATCTTTAGCTTACTTTTCTAATTTTTCTGAATCTGACTGGAAGAAATTCAATAGTTTTTTGAGTACAAGATACGGAAGGTGATGCTATGTACTTCCCATATCTCCGAGGTCGACAATATGAGTTACTCGCGATAGGTGAACTAATAGACAATAATCTTTTAAATGATCACGTTATTCCAGTAGTTGAACCTGTGAAACTCTCATTTACGCTTATACACGTTATGGAGAAATTCATAAAGGCAAAACACCCTATTGCGATAATTTCTAACCCAGCGGTTGGTAATTTCATTCTGGATTGGAAAGATATTGGAGAAAAATCTAAGGAGACGTCTTATAAGAACAAGTTTATAGGACTATACAAGGAAGAGCAAATAATTAAGTCGGTTATTATGAAAAATGATATTAATACAACTTTCGATTCTTGGGAAAAGAATGGAGTAAACAGAGATCAGTTCTCATTAATTGTGAACATTAATCGCGATTTCTTGGATATGTATGGTGAAATGTTCAAAGTGAGTCCCAAATACGTCTTGATACCAGATGAAAGTGCTTTCAAAAGGAAAGTTCGCGATAACAAGGTTCTGTTTAATGACAGATTTCAAAAGAAATCTAGGAATGTAGATTATCAAGAATCAGTTGATGAATTCTTCTCTGATGATCATCTCTATTATCAAGAAGACGGTTTTGTGGGATTTTCAGATTATTCAGTGATTGGAAGCGAATATTCCGAGGCAGGCTTTGCACCTTATGCGGTTGTGATACACATTGTGTACTTCGCTGCAGACAGAACACTTCGGATAAGACATTTCGTCTCTGATTCTAATAACGATATATCAAATCCTGCCTTAAAGTATTATGAAGCGTTACAGAAACTGAAAGACTGGTATAGTACTAAGGAACACCAAGTTAATGAAACGATGGGATTGAATACTTTCCTTAAACACTATAAGGGAAAAAGTTATTCGGGACTAGGAACAATAAAAAAGTTGTCTTTGATGCATCATCTTGAGTTGATGGGTAAGTACTTAGCCGAGGTGAAGTAGAGTGTTTTGCTGTGCGAGTTGTTTTGAAGATCAAGAAATCAAAGAAATAATTAAAGCTAAAAATAAAAAAGGACGATGTAGCTTTTGTGGAAGAAACGATGTTGATGTTTTCGACATAGATAAAGATCCTACCTTATCCGAACTATTCGGTGAATTATTGGACATATACACTCCCATTATAGACCTCCCAAGCGATTTCCCCAAGGATCGCACAGGTCTTCTCAAAGATGTTCTATACAAAGACTGGCATATTTTTAGTATTGAACCTGACCTCATTTACAGACTAATAACCTCAATTTGTGCTGTTAGGTACAAAGAGCAACCGGAATTATTTGATAGTCCTGTTGGAATACTACAAGTCGGGAATAAAGACTACTTAGAAGAAAAGGCTATTCTTAAGAATTATCAATGGGATGATTTTGTCGAAGCCATAAAGCGCAAGAATAGATTCCATAACAATTTCATCAATACGGAGGTTCTTGACATCTTTTTACCTTGTGCAAAGAAGTCTTACAAGGAAGGTCATCTTTTTTACCGTGCAAGGATGTGCCCAAATAATGGAGGTTATCACTGTGACGAGATGGGAGCACCACCTCATGAAAAAGCTAAAGCTGGGCGAGTCAACCCAGACGGTATTAGCGTACTATATCTTTCAAATTCAGAAAAAACAACGATATATGAAATAAGAGCAGGAATGTATGATCACGTTGCCATTGGACAATTTCAGCTTCAAAAAAACATTGAGGTAATAGATCTTGCTGGAATAGATAATATAAGTCCATTCATTGGTAATGGTTATGGATTTGATTTTACTCAGTATGCTGTAAATATTAAGCATCTTGAGATGATTGGGCGAGAGATTGCTAAACCACTTCGCAATGACAACTTACTCGATTATTTGCCAACACAGTACATAAGCGAGTACATCAAAAGCAAAGGATACGAAGGAATTGAGTATAGAAGTACGCTGGACAAAGATGGTATAAACATAGCTGTGTTTGACCAAGAACTTTTCAAGTGTATCAATACCAAGATGCATATCGTGAATGGTATCGAATACAAGTATAACGAATGGGATAGTAGTATTTAAGATGTTGAAGCAAAAGCAATTTTCTACAAAGTTGTGAAAAGAACTTCTATAAATTAACATTAGCAACACCTTAGGGGTTCGTGAATATGATCCTTCTGGAAAGTATGAAAGAGAAAGGGCAGAATTTTGGCGAAATCGAGCAAAAGAATTGAAAGAACATGGTCTTTTGCTCTTTGCCGAAGCTTTGGAAGATGCAGCAAGGCGATATGAATTGGAAGGAAATATGGATGATTTGTAGTTATAATGCAAGCATTATTATTATTCAGATAAAAACGAGTGTGAATTTTGAACGAAGAAATCTCATGAGTTGGACCTCGTGGGATATAATGTTGTTACGAATTGAGTTTACCTTTTTTACACTATCAGCTGATAAGCTGGATGCTGCTTGTTCTTTGATCATGGCATTAAGTTTCGGTAGATTTGGTCAACGGTATTAGTTTTATGGAGGCAGGAATTATGGAAAATGATAATGGGAACGACTCAATCTATCAAATAATTCGTGAAATCAATGATTTACTTCAGAAATTGGAAGATACTATACGTGCAGCTGGGATAAATACCCCAGAGGAAAATATTAACCTTAAAGAAAAGATTAGATTGCCTTCAAATTATATAAGAAAAGTAGAACATTTTGAGAAAGTTTATCTATTACATTTGTTTAAAGACAAGGAGCTATCTAAGAACATTGCTTATTCCATCCAGTATACAGATTTCTTGAACTATATTCTTAGCAGAACAACACTTGGGAAAAATGCGTTATCAATGCAGTATCTAGGGTAGACAATGACTTATGTTTTAAATTCCTAAAGTAATCAGATAAAACAGTCTGGGAGCGGATAAAATGCATCAAATATTGCATCAAATCAAAAAATCTATAGTTTTTATAGGCAACGAAACGAAATACATAGGGACAGGTAGTCTTCTTTCTGTTGGCTTTCCTTTTTCGCCTCAAAAAACCGTTTGCTTTTTAATTACCGCAAGACATGTTGTCTCCGAAGCGATGAATTCCAATCAAAACATATGGGTATCCTTCAATAGGAAAAATGGAACCATAGGGAAAACTTCAATAAAGGAAATTGAAAATCAATTTGGTGTACGCTGGTTGTTTCATGAGAATGAAGAAGTTGACATTGCTTTGATTCCATTTCCCATAAATCCTGAGACTGACGACGTTATGTTAATTTCAAATGAATTGTTTGGTAGTTTCGAGAAACTGTCTGAACTATACGAAGTCTTTTATCTCTCATTTCAACCTGGGGTTTCAAGATATGGACGTGTAGAACCAATCATAAGAACCGGAGTCATAAGTTTTTTGGATAATGACAACAAAATATTTTATATCGACGGATTTGTATTTCCCGGCAATAGTGGGGGCCCTGTTTTTGTGAAACCTTCACCAATAAGATTTGATAATAATGATATTGTAATAGGTGGAAACGACCCTCTGGGCTGGAAAATGGTAGGAGTCATAAATAGTTTAATATATAGTTCATTACCAGTTGAGGGGAATCTATTCTACAATAATACAGGCCTTTCTATCGTACGGCCTATCGATTTTGTAAATGAAATATTGTCCCAAGATAGTTCCAACAGGCTATTAGAAAAGATTGTAGAAAGAGAAAGAACTAAAGAATGAAAACTATTTCAAGCAAACGGTACATAAACTGGTAATTTTTCTTCTGCGTGATGGAAAGTATGGTATAATCAAATAAATGGACATGCTGAACAACTGATGTCAAATTATTCATTGGTAACAAGAATTTAGAAATTGGAGATATATTGATGGAAGCAAAAATGCTTAAGAATAGTCCGCTGATAGAAGTTATTTTCGAGATGAGATGGGAACTTGTGGAGATAGCTCCGATGCAGCTGATAGATCCAAATTACAAGCTAATGTTAGGTCAATTGTTTGAGAGACTCAAAGACACGTACCCGTATTATGAGCAGTTACCTGCATCGAGTATTCCAGATGAGGCGGCAACGTACATCGTCCAACATAGATTTCGGAAAGATAAGGACAAATGGCCGTTGGTCCAGGTAGGACCGGGTATTGTTACTCTGAACAATGTCGAGCAATACTCATGGCCGGATTTTGAAAAGAGAATTTTGCAGCTGATCAGTGCATTATTCGATGCATATTCCAATACAGATTTCGAGTTGAGACCTAATTCATTATTACTCAGATATATAAACGGTGTAGAACTCGAGGGTGGCGAAGATATAATTAGTTTCCTAAACCAGAATTTTAGAATGAATATAAACATAGATGAAAAGATTTTCAGTAAAACCAGTGTAAGTAACTTACCTTTGGGAGCAGATTTGAGATTCTACTTCCCTTGTGAGCAACCAAAAGGAACGGTTAATTTGCGATTTGCAAAAGGTAAAAAGGATAACAAAGATTCCTTGATTTGGGAACTGCAGATGCAAGGAATAAACGATGTCATGAAAAATCAAGAAGAAATTACCCAGTGGTGTGCACAAGCTCATGAAATACTCGAACAGACTTTTTTCGGAATGTTACAAGAAGCATTTTTAGGGAGGCTCGAATAGTCATGGAAGGACAACTGAGTACTGCTACTTTTGAAGAAAATTTTGAAACAGATACTGCTACTTTTGTAAGCTTATATGGTAATAGACCGTACATCGTCAAAACAGGGAGAACTTCTTTTGAGAAACCACGGATTCGGACTTATCAAAGCACAGCTTTGCACATGTTCGATACGTTCAGTACCAACATAGGGTTGTACGACTCAGAAGTTAGTGAGACGCTAACAACGAAAGGAAAGGAGTTACCTTTTTCAGACGAAGAACTCTGGATCTATCTTATTGACAACGATCCTGATGTAGTTATGCCACCAAAAAAAAGTTATCGTATAAAGGTCAACGTCCTGGAGGTTGTTAGAGGGAAACCCAGTAAGGCCGGTTGATTTATAAAAGTTTATAAGTGTGTGAAGGTGATATGTTAATGAAATATGAGTGGTATGAAGTGGTTGAAAATGATGAAATACAGCAAGGTGATATCATACGTTCGTGTCCAATTTTAGTCCCTCCTGCAACGTTTTCTGAAATTATCGAAACAAAAGTTGAAGAATATGAATGACTCGTAGAGTGAATTTGAACCTTCATCATCATTTCAGTGCTTCTTTTAATTGATCAAGAGTTATATCCAACAAGTTCTCACCGATGTAGTTTATCGTCTTCTCATCGGCTTTTTGTATCTTTTCTTTTAGTTCACTCGTTAGGTCCTCACCAAATTTTTTGTTTAGATTTTTCAATATGATTTCTACGAATTTTTTTCTTTCTTCTTGTTGACCTTCCAGTCTGCCTTCATTTCTTAACTTTTCAGCTACTGACATAATCGCCTCACAGCTTTTTAAAGTTTTGCACACTCATCATCATTTTAGTACTTCTTTTAGTTGTTCAAGGGTTATATCCAACAAATTCTCACCGATGTAGTCTATCGTCTTCTCGTCGGCCTTTTGTATCTTCTCTTTTAGTTCTTTGGTAAATCTTCTACCAAATTTTTTGCTCAGATTCTTTAGCACGAATTCTCTTTTACCTTCCAGTCTGCCTTCCAGTCTGCCTTCCAGTCTGCCTTCTAGTCTGCCTTCCAGTCTGCCTTCCAGTCTGCCTTCCAGTCTGCCTTTAGCCTCGCCCTCGCTTCTCAACTTTTCAGCTACTGACATAATCGCCTCACTCCTTCCTGAAAGTATTTCTTTTCCTTCCTTTTCTATTATCTCAATGCTCA